>OBVX01000374.1_pt1 | contig 30637 bp, 29 predicted proteins | sample 1495161 | NCBI WGS metagenome assembly OBVX01 (sample SAMEA2580023, study PRJEB22360) | human gut metagenome | reverse complement strand
CCATGCCTCGCAAACCCGCATAAATACTGAATGTGTGGAGTTTTGCTCATGGCTATTTTATGTGTACAGAGGAGGTGTGTAAAAAGTGCCTAGAGCTGTAAAAATTGATACAGAATGGGTAAAGAAGAAAGCCCTTGTAACCATAAAACAGATAGAGAATGGAGAATTAACCACAGCACAAGGGCAAGCTATAGCGAGTTTACTTAATAAGGTCTTGAACGCCATAACCGTAGAGAGCAATACAGCGGAGGTAAAACGAGCGTTAGAGCGTTTATCAGCAATAGAGAGATGCTTAGTAGATGGAGATGTAAAGAGGCTCCAGAGGTTAATTGATGATGAGGATATTTTGGATGCAGAAAGAACATATACAGCGGAAAACTAAAGAAATCTCCCAGAAAGCCCTTAAGTATCTCATAGATAAAAAAGGAACTCAGATAGACCATAACAAGCATTTAATATTCAGAGCACTGTTTAAGGCGGTGCTGGAGGATCTGATGGTTGTAGAAAAACCATTCTTAAGCTCAGAGGAGAGAGCTGAGTTATTGCAGGGTTGTATAGATGAGCTGGATCCAGATCCTTTAGCTGGAGATCTGGAGTATGAGCCTTGTAAAAAAGCTCTTAAAGAGGCTGTAAAGCTAGTTTATAAGGGCGAGGACTATATGATTATAGTTTATAAAGTAATTAGGCTGAGTGGGCTAGATCTTAAGGATGATAACGATTATAGGAAAGCGTTAAGAGAGCGTAGAAAGGAGTTACGAGAGAGTTGTATGGAGAGAAAAGAGCCAGACAGATAGAATATAAAGCCAGAAAGCAGAGAGAGAGAGCTTAGCAGGAGTATCTAATACAGCTCCTCTTAATGTACAGGTACGTTTAAGGGCTTACTGTATGATCTGGGAGCTTAAACAGAAATATTACAAAGCAGATACGCCTCTCCCTTATGTGAGTAAGGCAAGCTATAAGGCGGATGAGGAGAGGATAAAATCCTTAGAGGCTAAGATCATAAAAGGCGGATCCGATGAGGAGAGAGCTGTAAAGGCAATAGCAGAGGCTAAGGAGTATCTGGAGATCGTAGCAGGATCCAGAGTAAGAGATAACAGTAAATGCTTAGTATTTTAAGGAGGGCTTAGAGATGAGTTTTTTTAATCAGAGCAGACGAGGAGGAGCAGATCCGCCAGTCAGAGGAGTATAAGCGGTATATGGAAGAACACAAGGAGGATAATAGCAATGAGTAAAATAAAAGTGGATGAGCCAGTAAAGGAGCCTACTCCTAAAACAGAGGAGCAGATTAGAGCAGAGTTGCAGGCAGAATATGAGAAAATTGCAGATAAAAAGGTAACAGGTGCTCTTAAAAAGCAGGAGAAGAGGTGGGCTGATAAGCTCAATGCAGATAGACAGGAACAGGAGCAGGAAAATACGACCAGACAGGAGGAGCAGGCTAAGGCGGATGAGGCTAGAGAGCGTGATATTATCACAAAAAGCCTTAAGCTGGTTGTAGTAGATGCTTTACAAGAGCTGAGACTGGATCCTAGTATGCGTAATTTGATTATGGTAGAGGATCTGGTAAACCTCCCAGAGGGGCAGAGAGTTGAAAAGCTCACAGATCGAGTAATGTGCTTGCGTAATATGTTTAATGCGGAGGTAAATAAGCAGATACAGGCAGAGAAAACAAATTACCTTAGAGGCACCACGCCCAGAACAAGCAACACAAAGCCTATATCAAAGTATGATAAGTATAAAAGTACTGGAAATGTGCAGGGTATGATCTCTGAAAAGTTAAGAGAGTATCGAGATGAAGATGATTATTAAGTATATTACTGGGAGTGTAAGGATCCTCCTATACAATAGCTCCCAGATAATATAAAAACTCTTTTTTTTTGGTCGAGGGTAGAGCAGAAATGCCCCTTAGTTATTTTTGTTAAGGTAAGGGCTATGGCTTAGCGTTGGTGCAGGCTGTAGCCCTTATTTTTTTTTATCCTCAATGTTAAGGAATTTGATATAATATGATTAGGATAGATGAGGAGGTGGAGCCTGTGATAAGAATACCGATAGAGCTAAGGGAGTATGTAGAGCTGGAGGAGGGAAAGCTGGAGATAGTGAAAACAGTACCACAGGATCTACAGCCTTTAGTGATAGAATTACAGGAGAATTACAGGAAAAAGCAGGATCCTACAGATTTAGCGGAATACAGGAGGTAGGCGGTATGAGTGAGCCTAGAGTGAGATATGAGGATAATCTATATCATTATGCTTTACAGCAAGAGATAGCATCCTTAGAGAGGCATATCCACCATGATATAGATAACTGGGAGATGGATATGAGTAAGGAGCTCTTAGATGAGTTAAAGGACTTAGAGAAAAAGTGTAGATCAGTAAATCAGAGAATGAAAAAGGATATAGCTAGAAACTCATAGGAGCCCCTACAGGGCGTATAAGTACCCTTATATGATACGTGTAAGGGTAAGAGGTAAAAGGGCTGTATGAGGCAAATAGAGGGCTTATTCATGTGAGAGCATGGGTAGGCTCTTTTTTAGTGCATGAAAATAATTATATAGCCCCTGTATAATTTTCCCCTAAAAAATGAGGAGGGCTGTGATTATGTTTATTAAGGCTAAGTAGAGCCACAGGATAATAAACAGGATCATAAAGGAGGATATACAGGATGATAGATAATTGTGTAAGAGCGGTATTCTATGCCAGAGTATCCACACAGGAGGAGCAACAGCTTAAGGCTCTCCCTAAGCAAATACAGGAGAATAGAGATAAAATAAGAGAAAAAGGCTGGGTATTAGTAGATGGGTATGTGGATGAGGGCAAGAGTGGTACTGTAATAAAAAGGCGTGATGAGTACCAGAGGCTTTTAGAGGATATGGAGCTAAATAAATTTGATGTAGTTGTAGTAAAGGATCAAGAGCGTTTACAGCGTAATACTAGAGATTGGTATAATTTTATAGACCGTTTAGTACAAAATAAATTAAAGTTATATTTTTACTTAGATAATACATTTTACTCTCCAGATAATGCTCTGATTACAGGTATTAAGGCAATTATGGCAGAGGAATATAGTAGAAATCTCTCTAAAAAGATGAATAACTCAAATAAGAGGAGAATAGAGAAAGCAAGGGCAGGAGAGGAGGTATCTGCTATGGGTAATGGTCAAACATACGGTTATAGTATTGTAAATGGAAAGTGGGTAGTAGATGAGAGCCAGAGAGAATTAGTAAAAAAGATGTATGAGTTTTATACAGAACTTCACAGTATCCGTAAAGTGAGGGATGCACTTAATGAGCAGGGATACAGAAATCAGAGAGGAAACCTTTTCACAGATGAGAACATAGGCAGAATTGTAAAGAATGTGATGCATAAAGGCTGGGTTATTCTTAATAGGCATCATAGAGAATTTGACAGCAAGGAAACTATAGAAAAGTTGGAGGATGAGTGGGTAATAGTAAAGAACGATCACGAGGCTATAGTATCTGAGGAGCTGTGGGATGCTGTAAATGATGAGATCCAGAGCCATAGAAACAAGGGAAACTCTGGAACCAGAGGAAAAAGAGGCGGTACGGATACTCTTAGCGGTAAGATGGTATGTAATTGTTGTGGTAGAGTACTCTGGAAACACGCCTCACAGGGCTCATACAAGAGCAAAGAGGGCAGGAAATACACATATAAACGCTATACACAATGGTACTGTAGTGGTAAGATGGGTAGAGGAGAGTTAGCCTGTACAGATCCAGCTACCATATCTGGAGTAAAGCTACAAAAGTATCTGGTAGAGATGGCGGATATGTTTTTAGATTACAGTACGGTAGAGTATAGCAAAAACCTCTTAAAGAGGCGTACTATAAGCTGGTTAGAAGATCTTAGGGATAAGCTGACAACTCCTACCGATAATGGAAAGATAGAGCAGGATCTAAAGGCTCTGGAGGGTAAGAGAGGCAAGCTCATAGATCTCTATACAGATGAGCTTATCAGCAAAGAGGAGTTTAAGAGCAGATCTGTAGATCTGGATGCAGAGATAGAGAAAAAGAAAACTCTCTTAGTGCCTGTAGAGGAAAATCCAGATATTAAAGCTATCGAGGATACCATAGCTAACATAGATGCAGAGATAGAGGCATTATTTGAGGATGAGGCTATGGTAGAGGAGAAAAAAGTACAATTCATACAGGAGCACATTAAAAAGATCTATGTATCTAAGAATAGTGATGTTTTCATAGTTCTTGATAATGTGGCTGGGGCTTTCCTTTTCATAGATAAAGAGGATACAAGGATCGAGGTAGTACCTGTAGCAGAGTATAACCCAAAGGAATTAAGCGAGGAGGGTATAACAGAGAATGACTTTGTACCGTTTGATAGGGAAAGTATGCCGCAGCACCATGGCCCAAAGCATCTTCACCCATCTGGTCCACAGACAGCACCTCGATGCTGTTTTCGAGATAGATTCAGCTGCGACCAGCCGTGAGGAAATAGGCAATCCGCCGCACTACGGCACCAAAAACAAACTATACGAGGAGCATATTCCTCTTATTCCACACCGCGCGAGACAGATGACACGCGATGATTATTTGTACTATGACCTTCTGATTGGAATGGACACTGCAAATATCAGAAATATGACAAGGATTGCAGGTGGCAGTGACAGTCAGCAGAAGATATTTAAGATGCTGTCATTTGCTGATTACGGGACAAATCATAAGCTTACAGCAGCGCGCGATGTTGCAGATCCATGGTATACAGGTGATTTTGATGCGACCTTTGATGATGTAATCAGTGGATGCCGGGGCTTGTTAGAATACATAAAAGAGGTGTATAATCTATAGCCATAGCAATTAAAAGAGAATAATAGCAGCGGTTACGGTGCTGAATACAGCTGCGATAATTAATTTCAGGAGGCACAAATGCAATTACAGAATGGAAGACCGACAGATACCACAGGCAGACCGGATAAAGAAATTCGTACATACGATTTTTTGGACAAACTGGGAATCGAATATCAGAGAATAGACCACGAAGCGGCATTTACGATGGAGGTTTGTGAGGAAATTGACAAGACACTCGGCGCAACAATCTGCAAGAATCTTTTTCTGTGCAACCGCCAGAAAACTGATTTTTACCTGCTCATGATACCGGGAGACAAGACCTTTAAGACAAAAGAGATCTCGCATCAGATAGGCAGTGCGAGACTTTCGTTTGCAAGTCCGCAGGATATGGAAAAATATCTGGATATCACACCGGGCTCAGTCAGTGTGATGGGACTGATGAACGACCATGACAATGCGGTCAGGCTTCTGGTGGATGAGGATGTGCTAAAAGGTGAGTGGGTTGGATGTCATCCATGCATAAATACCTCCAGCCTCAGGATAAAGACAAAGGACATGTTTGGCCCGGTGATAAAGGCCATGCATCATGATATGACAGTGGTAAAATTAACAGGTGAAGCATAGTAAAGCCTGACAGAACGTAAGGAGAACCAATGGTAAAAGCAGTATTATTTGACATGGACGGAACACTCATAGATACGGAGAAATATTATCGTATTTTCTGGCCGATGGCACTTAAGCAATTCGGCTACGAGATGACAGATGAGCAGGCGCTTTCAATGCGAAGCCTCGGGCAGCCGTATGCACCGCAGCATCTTAAGGATATGTTTCATGATCCGGATATGGATTATAATAAAATCAGGGCATATCGGAGAAAAATCATGGAGGAGCATCTGGAAAAGGTGGGTATTGAGCTTAAGCCCGGTGCAATTGAGATACTTACATATTTGAAGGAAAAAGGCATTCACAGAGCGATTTCCACAGCGAATGATATAGAAAGAGCTGAGAAATATCTTAAAAAGATAGGGCTCTACGGATATTTTGACAAGATCATCTGTGCACCTATGGTGGAGCATGGAAAGCCGGCACCTGATGTGTATGAGTTTGCATGCAGCGAGCTTAAGCTGGCACCTGAGGAGTGCATGGCGGTAGAGGATTCGCCAAATGGTGTCAAAAGTGCATATTCTGCAGGCTGTAAGGTTGTCATGGTGCCTGATTTGACACAGCCTGATGAGGAGCTGAAAAAGATGCTTTTTGCCTGTGTTGACAGGATAGATGAGATTAAAAGTATAGTATAATCACAGCATATATAAGTCGTGGAGGCATGATGGGCACAGAAAATGATTTACCGGGAATTTCATTAAAAGACGAGCAGAGACAGCTTCAGAATATCATAGGCATTGCACAGGATAATCTGGACCGTGCAAAGGAATCGGTAAAAAAGCTGACAGATGATTTAGATGATTTAAGAGATGTCTACGAGGCACAGGACAAGGAGGGACTTGCCCTGTGGAACAATGCGACAGCGCAGCTTCATGAGAACGAGAGAAATATCGTAAGATGTGAAAAGGCGCGGAAAAAGCCGTATTTTGGCAGAATAGATTTTAAGGATCCGCGTCAGAAGTCACAGGAGTCCTACTATATAGGCAGAGTCGGTATTGCAAAGAATGCATCAGAGCCTGTGGTCATTGACTGGAGAGCACCGATTGCATCCGTATATTATGAGAGCAGTCTTGGACCATGTAAGTACACGGTGAGCTCAGAGGGTACTTTTGAGATTGATTTAAACAGAAAGCGCACCTATGAGATTGCAGAGGATAAGCTCATAGACTTTTTTGATTCAGATGTCGTAGCAAATGATGAGCTTCTGACAAAGTATCTGGCTAAGAATAAAAAGGCAGTGCTCGGAGAGATTATCGCGACAATCCAAAAGGAGCAAAACCTTATTATCCGCCGTTCGCCAAAGACGAATATCATAGTGCAGGGAGTTGCAGGCTCAGGAAAGACAACGGTTGCAATGCACAGGATATCGTACATTTTATATAATTATGCTGATGATTTTAGACCGGAGGATTTCTACATTATAGGCAGTAACCACATTTTGTTGAACTATATTACAAGCGTGCTTCCGGAGCTTGATGTGTACGGCATAAAACAGATGACTATGGAGCAGCTTTTTACAAGGCTTTTGTACGAGGATTGGGATGACAAAAAGTACAGCATACATGAAGTCAGCAAAAATGACAGTAGAAACAGCATAAAGGGCAGTAAAGAATGGTTTGAAGCTCTTGAAAAATTCTGCTTAGATTACGAGGAAAAGTCTATTCCAAGAGATGAGGTCTACATGGAAAAAACAGGCAATCTGCTTGTGGGAAAGGTGCTGATAGACACTTATCTGCATGATAATCCGCTTCTTTCCATGCAGAGTAAAATCCTCATGTTAAATGAGATAATTTACTCGAAGTATGAAAATGAGGTTCTCGGTAAGGAAGTGAAGTTCCCTGCAAAGGAGCGCAGCAAGCTTGATAAAAAATACAAAGCATATTTCGGTAAGGATGACTGGAAAGGCTCTGTGTATGATTTTTACAGGGATTTTCTGCTTAGTCAGAAGGAGAAGGAATATGATATAGATATTCCAAAGGACTCATTTGATGTGTATGATCTGGCAGCGCTTGCGTATATTTATAAGCGCATCAAGGAGACAGATCCGGTTCGTGAAGCGAGTCATGTGGTTATTGATGAGGCACAGGATTTTGGCATGATGGCATACTGCTGTCTGCATTACTGCCTCAGAAACTGCACATACACTATCATGGGCGATACCTCGCAGAATATACATTTTGAGTATGGCTTAAATGACTGGGAGGACTTGAAAAAGCTGATACTCACAGGCACATATGACGCATTCGGTCTGCTTCGAAAGAGCTACAGAAACACTGTTGAGATTTCAGAATTTGCAACAGAGATACTGCGCCATGGAGATTTTGCAATCTATCCGGTGGAGCCTATTATCAGGCATGGAAACGCAGTGCGCATAGAGGAGTATTCCAATGTGCGCTCACTGATTTCGGCATCGGTTGACACGATAAAAGGCTGGCAGAGTGAAGGATATGAGACGATAGCTGTCGTGTGCCGTGATGAGGCAGAGGCTCTCAAGGTGTCTGCTGAGCTTAAAAAACATATAGAAATAGCAGATGATGATATTGAAACTGCACAGTTTGGTGCAGGAGTCATGGTACTTCCGGTTGCGTATACAAAGGGACTTGAGTTTGATGCTGTATTGCTGTTTGACCCATCAGAGAGAAAATATCTGGCTGATGATAGTCATGTGAAGCTTTTGTACGTTGCGGCTACCCGTGCACTTCATGAGCTTGCTGTATTCCACCGGGGCAGGCTGACACCGCTTATTGCAGACCCTGCTCCTTCCAACAGGCGTCAGAAGGAGTTTTCTGCAGAGCCGCTTACTAAGGCAAAGGAATACGAAAAGCAGCAACTGACAGAAAAAGAGATAGAAGAGCAAAAGCGCGTTGATGGCAGACGCGATATGGATGAAAGAGAGTATTTTGGTCCGTCGCGCATTGTATTAAAGCCTGAGCAGGTGACAAATAAGGCTGAAAATGAGAAGCTTGATTTATCTGCATTTGTAAAAAAAGACAGGGAAAATCAAACACAATGTACTGCTACAGATATGGCAAATAAAATTAAGATTAAGGAAGTAAGTAAGGCTGCAAAAAAGAGCAGCCTCCATCTCAATCCCTCCCCATACGCATACGGCTCAATTCCGGACAACGATATACTTCATGTAAAGGGACATTCAAAGGGCAAGTTTGCGGTAAAATGGCTCAAAAAAGGTAAATCGCATGTTGAAATCGCCACAGCGGACGGCACACTTTATGTGATACCAATAACACCGGAGATAGTACGCGTAATCTTTGTAAAAGGAATTGGAGTGAAGCCGCACAAAACCTATTGGAAGCAAAAGGCCGATACAGCCTTCAAATGGGTGGCAAAGGAATCCAAATCGCTTATTGAAATTCAAACGGAGAAGCTGATACTAAGGATAGAAAAGAAAAACGGAGCCATACAGTATTTTGATGCCGACAGAAATCTCCTTGTAAGTGAAAATGCCACAGAGCCAAGGCTTTTAAATAATGGCGAGTGCTACACATTTTTTGACTGGGATAAATCGGAAAAGCTCAAATCCAAGGGAATACTTGCGACAGACCTTACTGATTTGACAAACAAAGCCAGATATATTTCGTTCGGAGGCAGACAGCAGAGGCTGCCACTTGTCGTGTCAAACAATGGATATGGAATCGCTACTGCATCAAGCCGCACAGCACTCTTTTGCAATATAAAGATGTACGGACAGTATATCTTTGTAGACGGTGACACTCAAAGCGACTATTATTTTATAGGTGCAGGCAGTGTAGGCCATACACTTGAGCTGTACGGCACATTATAAAATGCAAGTTGCCCAAAGCAAAATTATCTGATAAAATATCGGCATGAGTATATACGGAGGATAACAGATGAAATTCAGGACAGAAAACGAGTTTACACATTTCAAATTTTCGGATGTGCAGGTGAGCGATATCATGATGAGCTTTGGCACCTTCAAAATATGCCTTGATAACGTAATCATAAAGGCAGATAATTCTAAAAACAGAGATATCCGTGATATGAGGACAAACGGCCTTATATTAAAGCTTTCAGATGCAAATATTATTTCATTCATACGCGAGGGCTTTAAGACATATGATGCCGATGGCAACCTAAAGAGCACCACGGCTGACGAGGAGATAGATGAGGCAGATTATATCGACACCTTCAACAATTTCCTTGACGGATACGCATATTTAATCGAGAAGGAGAATGAAAATTATACCTTCGTATTCGATGGAACAGATGAGCGCTCGTACACCTTGATTGTATCGGCATCAAAGGACGAGTGCGAGTGGGACAGATTCATGAATATTGAGGCATAGAGTATGCCATGGTGCATTTTTAGACAAGTCCAAGATGCACCATGGCATTTTTAAGCCCATCTTCTTTGATATCGTCTGTCACTATATCGGCAACAGCCTTGACTTCATCGCTGGAATTGCCCATGGCAACACCGACATCACAGTAGCGCAGCATATCAAAATCATTCTGACCATCGCCAAAGCCTATTGTATCAGCCTGACTCATGTGAAGAAACTCTATCACATCACGTATGCCGGTTGCCTTGTTGACACCGCGCAATGTAATCTCACCGCTGTAAGGTTCAGGCTCTTTAAAGCTGCTCAGGGTTACTACAAATTCATCGCCGAGGAGCTTTCTTAAATCATCAATGTGGTAGTTGCAATTGCAGTAGATGGTGCTTTCAACATCAGCGTATCGATTAGAAAAGCTTGATAATTCATCATCAATCACGATATCCTTAAATGTCGGGTTGTCCTGTATCACATGCATGTCAAACTGCTTTGAGAATGCTGATATGAATTTGTCGGCCCACTTGTGGTTGGTGATGCTTTTATCCTTTGTCTGGAAGATAAGTCCTGTGTTGTTGTCGCCAACAGTGTCAAGAACCTTCTGTAACAGATTCTGCCCATAGACATGATGTGCAATTACCTTATCACCCACAGTGACATAGCCGCCGGCAGCAGCCACCACGCCGTCAAAATCAAAGGCTTTTAATGATGGATAAATCTGATTGTAACTACGTCCTGTACAAAGAAAAATCATGTGACCGTTTTGTTTTGCATTTATTAGAGCATCAGCGGTTGATGGGCTCATGGTGCTCTTGCCGAAATCAACGAGAGTGCCGTCTATATCAAAAAATAATAGTTTTTTCATAAGTGTTACCTGCCTTATTATTAATTACATATACCAAATATACTCTACAATACGAATTCAATAAAGGCAATAGGGAATGACCTAAATTTATTTAATAATTGTTGCAAAAGAGGGCTCTGTTATAACCACAATTAAGAAAAACTATAATATATTCCTATACTTTATTTTCTTAAGTTTTGATTATGATGGGTTGAAATAATAAGTTTATTGTGTTATAACGTTAAAAACAAAAGAACAATAAATGCGTTGAAGGAGACTTGGATCACCAGACACCGACAGGAATACAGCGTCACCGACTGAGAGCGCTGTTTGGAAGAGCTGATTGCAGGAACACTACCGGAGCAGATCTGTTGAACGATTGATATGGTTTATTGCATAGATAGGTTTATCGTATGTGAATTAAGCTTTTTATATATCAAAAGTAGGCAGATACGATTCATCCACGTTACGGATAAGAGTGGAGAAACAGGAACAGTCCTTTTTCTCAAAGCGGGTGGTACCGCGGAGTATTTTTAGAATTTTCGCCCCGGAGCATTTCATTAATTTGATATGCTCCGGGGCTTTTTGGCGTATATAGCCCAGTTTCTACAGAGGCACATAGCAATTCGTGGGCTATATACAATACTACATAAATTTATATTCCGTCCCGCTTAAAAAATCAAAGGAGCACAAAAATATGGAATTCTTAACAGGAGCAGTTCAAAAGGAAGACCTTGGTATCGCAGAAATTCTTGCAGGCGACTACGAGGGCAAAAGCATCAAAGTAAAGGGTGCGATTCACACCATAAGAGATATGGGTGAGGTTGCATTCATCGTCTTAAGACGCAGGGACGGACTCGTACAGTGTGTATACGAGCCTGGCAAATCCCAGTTTAGCGTCGATGATCTAAAGGAAGCAGATACCGTGGAGGTATGCGGCACATACAAGAGTGATGACCGTTCTCCAAACGGCTTCGAGCTTCGTCTTGACACTATCACAATTTTATCTGAGCCGGCGGAGCCTATGCCGCTTCAGATCAACAAATGGAAACTGAATACTTCGCTTGAGGCAAAGCTCAATAACAGGGCAGTGGCACTCAGAAATCCAAGAGAGCGTGCTACGTTCCGTATACAGGAGGGTATCACAAGGGGCTTTAGGGATTTCCTTTATAATAATGGATTTACAGAGATTCATACGCCAAAGCTTGGTGCAAAGTCAGCTGAGGGAGGCGCCAACCTCTTCAAGCTTGAATATTTCCACAGACCGGCTATATTACAGCAGAGCCCGCAGTTTTACAAGCAGATGATGGTAGGTGTTTTTGACAGGGTCTTTGAGACTGCACCTGTTTTCAGAGCAGAAAAGCACAATACAAAGAGACATCTGAATGAGTATACATCACTCGATTTCGAGATGGGCTACATTGACGGCTTCGAGGATATCATGGAGATGGAGACCGGCTTTTTGCAGTACACCATGGAGCTTTTAAAGACCTCATACGCCAAGGAGCTTGAGCTTTTAAAGATTAAGCTGCCTGATGTGGCAAGCATACCAAGAGTCAGATTTGACGAGGCAAAGCAGCGTGTCGCAGAAAAATATAACAGACAATTCAGAAACCCATTCGACTTAGAGCCGGAGGAGGAGGTACTTATCGGACAGTACTTCAAGGAAGAGTATGGCAGTGATTTTGTATTTGTCACACATTATCCTTCAAAGAAGAGACCGTTCTATGCCATGGATGATCCGGCAGACGAGACATACACCTTAAGCTTTGACCTGCTCTTCAGAGGCCTTGAAATCACAACAGGCGGCCAGCGAATCCACGACTACAACAAGCTTATGGAAAAAATCGCAAAGCGTGGCATGGAGACAGATGGTATGGAGAGCTATCTTTCAGCCTTTAAGCACGGCATGCCGCCACATGGAGGTCTTGGAATAGGACTTGAGAGACTTACAATGCAGCTTATCGGAGAGGACAATGTGCGTGAGGCAACACTGTTTCCTCGTGATCTCAGCAGATTGGAGCCATAGAACCCCTCGCTTCTGTGGGGGGTGCGCATGCAGGTTTTGAGGTTGCATGTGTGTATATATTTTGCTCAGAAAATTTTTAAGCTTGTTCCGACATTTCCTGTGGATAGATTGTTGGCAGGATGTAGGCTGTGAAGTATTGCAGGCTGTGAGCGTCGGAACTGTTAAAAATTTGTCTTCGCAATATATATGCACCCATGCGTTGCAGGTTGTTGATGCGCACCCGGCTGTAGGCTTTGGCAGTCCCCGATATGCAGGATTTAATTATGGCAGGTGCGCATGCAGGCTGTGTGGTTGCATGTGTGTATATATTTTGCTCAGAAAATTTTTAAGCTTGTTCCGACATTTCCTGCGGATAGGTTATTGGCAGGAGGTATGCTGTGAGGTATTACAGGCTGTGATCGTCGGAACTGTTAAAAATTTGTCTTCACAATATATCTACACCCATGCGTTGCAGGCTTTGGCAGTCCCCGATATGCAGGATTTAATTATGGCGGGTGCGCTGTAAGGCTTTGAGGTTGCATGTGTGTATATATTTTGTTCAGAAAATTTTTAAGCTTGTTCCGACATTCCCTGCGGATAGGTTATTGGCAGGATGTGTGCTGTGAGGTATTACAAGTTGTGAGCGTCGGAACTGTTAAAAATTTGTCTTCGCAATATATATGCACCCATGCGTTGCAGGGTGTTTAGCGCACCCCGTGGCAGATATTGGTACATTCTAAGAATAAATTTAAATATCAGGAAATAGAGAAAGGATATCGTATGAATCATATAGGAACAAGAGAAATCGCCACAGAGCGGCTTACTCTTCGAAGATTTGAAATAGAAGATGCCGAGAACATGTTTTACAACTGGGCGAATGACCCGGAAGTGACAAAATATCTTACATGGCCGGCGCATGAGAGTGTTGATACTACAGAGACTATTTTAAAAGAATGGATATCTAAGTATGACGAAAAAGATTTTTATCAGTGGGCTATTGAGCTTAATGATCTCGAGCAGCCTATCGGAACTATAAGTGCAATTAAAACCGATGAGAGAGTTGAGTCGGTTGAAATCGGTTATTGTATCGGAAAGAGTTTCTGGAATAACGGTTATATGACAGAGGCACTCACAGCTATCATCAGATTTTTCATCAATGAGGTCGGTGCAGGACGCATATGGGCCAGACATGATACTGAAAATCCAAATTCAGGCAAGGTGATGGCTGCGGCAGGCATGGATTATGAGGGTACTTTACGCCATGCAGGATTCAACAATCAGGGTATATGCGATGAAGCGGTATATGCAAAGGTCAGAAGTGCTGCACTTGACGAGGAGCCTGAGGATGAGACTCCTGAGCAGCAGGCTGTTACCACAAAGGTGATGGGCGAGGACGGAGTCATGAGAAACGTAATCTCTGACGAGACTATGGAGTATGTCGGAATCCTTGCAAAGCTTGAGCTTTCACCGGAGGAGGCAGAGGCTGCCAAGAAGGATATGGCAGATATGCTTGATTATATCGACAAGCTCGAGGAGCTTGATACTTCGGGAATTGAGCCAATGAGCCATGTATTCCCTGTAAACAATGTATTCAGAGATGATGTTGTCACAAACGGTGACGGAAGTGAAGCTACACTTGCCAATGCACCGGTCAAGAAGGACGGCGGATTCAAGGTACCAAAGACAATCGGCGAATAACGGCAAGGAGGAGAAAAATGGATTTAATGTCTTTAACTGCCGTGGAACTCGGCAAGAAAATACAGGCAAAGGAAGTTACAGTGGAAGAGGCTGTAAAGGCTGCCATTGCTTCTATAAAAGCAAAAGAAGAAAAGATAAACAGCTTTGTCACAATAGACGAAGAGGGTGCACTTAAAAAAGCAGCAGAGGTTCAGGCAAAAATTGATGCGGGAGAGCTAAAAGGAGCGCTTGCGGGTGTGCCTGTAGCCATAAAGGATAACATGTGTACAGAAGGGCTTCTCACCACATGTTCATCAAAGATACTCTACAATTTCATCCCGACCTACACAGCGGAGGCTGTTAAGCGCCTTGAGGATGCAGGCTGTGTCATCGTTGGAAAAACCAACATGGATGAGTTTGCCATGGGAAGCACAACAGAGACATCTGCCTTTGGAGCAACCAAAAATCCATGGAATACAGAGCACGTACCGGGAGGTTCATCAGGTGGAAGCTGTGCAGCAGTTGCAGCAGAGGAGGTACCGTTTGCACTCGGTTCAGATACAGGCGGATCAATCAGACAGCCAAGCTCCTTTTGTGGTGTGACAGGAATCAAGCCAACCTACGGCACAGTTTCACGATATGGACTCATTGCCTATGGCTCATCGCTTGACCAGATTGGACCTATCGCAAAGGATGTCACAGACTGTGCTACTATACTTGAGGCAATCGCTTCATATGATACGAAGGATTCGACATCAGTAAACAGAGACGATTTGAAGTTTACAGAGGCGCTTGTCGATGACGTAAAGGGTATGAAGATTGGTATTCCAAAGGATTATCTCGGAGATGGACTTGACCCGGAGGTAAAATCGGCAATCCTTGCAGCGGCAGATGAATTAAAGAAAAAAGGTGCTGTTGTGGAGGAATTTGACCTCGGACTTGTAGAGTATGCCATTCCTGCGTACTATGTAATCGCCTGTGCTGAGGCAAGCTCAAACCTTGCCAGATTCGACGGTGTCAAATACGGATACCGTACAAAGGAGTACACAGACCTTCACAACATGTACAAGAAATCGCGTTCTGAGGGCTTTGGACCTGAGGTAAAGAGAAGAATCATGCTCGGCTCCTTCGTGCTTTCATCAGGATATTATGATGCATATTACTTAAAGGCCTTAAGAGTAAAGGCACTTATCAAAAAAGCCTTTGATGATGCCTTTGCCAAATATGATGTGATACTCGGACCGGCAGCACCAACCACAGCTCCAAAGCTTGGAGAGAGCTTAAGTGATCCAATCCAGATGTACCTCGGTGATATCTACACCATATCTGTAAACCTTGCAGGTCTTCCGGGAATATCGCTTCCGTGCGGCATGGACAAAAACGGACTTCCAATCGGATTACAGCTCATCGGAGACTGCTTTAAGGAGAAGAATATCATCCGTGCAGCCTACAGCTTTGAAAAAACAAGAGAGCTTAAGCGCAGCACTATCGCGGAGGAGTACAGTAACAAAAATGCAGCAGATACCAATAAATCCGCCGGTGCACAGTAGGAAGGAGGCAAAAAGGATATGAAAAACTATGAGACAGTCATCGGACTTGAGGTCCATGTAGAGTTAGCTACAAAAACAAAGATCTTTTGCGCCTGCTCCACAGCTTTCGGAGGCGCACCAAATACACATACATGTCCTGTCTGCACAGGACAGCCGGGCTCACTTCCTGTTTTAAACAAGCAGGTTGTAGAGTACGCAGTGGCAGTAGGACTTGCCACTAACTGTACCATCACACAGTACAGCAAATTTGACAGAAAGAACTATTTTTATCCTGATAACCCACAGAACTATCAGATATCACAGCTTTATCTGCCAATCTGCCGCAACGGTTCAGTGGAGATTGAGACAGCAAACGGAAAGAAAAACGTCAGAATCCATGAAATCCACATGGAGGAGGATGCCGGAAAGCTCGTACATGACGAGTGGGAGGACGTATCTATCGTAGATTACAACCGTTCCGGAGTACCTCTTATAGAGATAGTATCAGAGCCTGATATGCGCTCCGCTGAGGAGGTTATCGCATACCTTGAGACTCTGCGTCAGACCATCCAGTATCTCGGAGCATCTGACTGTAAATTGAATGAGGGCTCAATGCGTGCCGATGTCAACATCTCAGTCAGAGAGGTGGGCGCAAAGAAGTTTGGTACACGTACGGAGATGAAAAACCTTAACTCCTTCAAGGCTATCGCACATGCCATCGAGGGCGAGCGTGAGCGCCAGATAGAGCTTCTTGAGATGGGCAGAAATGTAGTACAGGAGACACGTAGATGGGATGACAACAAGGAATCATCACATGCCATGCGTTCAAAAGAGGATGCACAGGACTACAGATATTTCCCTGAGCCTGACCTCGTGCCAATCGTCGTATCCGATGAATGGATTGCACAGATAAAGGCAAAGCAGCCTGAGCTTCGTCCACAGAAGCTTGCACGCTACAAGAAGGAATACGACATCCCTGAGTATGATGCAAAGATTCTCACAGAGTCAAAGCATATGGCAGACATATTTGAGGCTGCCACAAAGCTCTGCGGCAAGCCGAAGAAGGTTTCAAACTGGCTGATGGTTGAGACAATGCGACTGTTAAAGGATAATGATATGGATGCAGATGAGATAAAATTCTCACCTGTAAACCTTGCAAAGCTTGTAGATCTGGTAGATGCAGGCACAATCAACTCATCTGTTGCAAAGGAAGTATTTGAGAAAATATTCTCGGATGATATCGACCCTGAGCAGTATGTCGAGGAGAACGGTCTTAAGAGCATGAATGATGAGGGTGAGCTTAAAGCCACAATCCAGGCTGTCATCGATGCAAATCCACAGGCTGTGGAGGATTATCACAATGGCAAGAAGAAAGCTATCGGAGCACTTGTAGGTCAGACCATGAAGGCCACAAAGGGCAAGGCAAATCCTGCTGTTGTCAATAAGCTTCTTATGGAGTTGTTATAATTGGATAGATATTAAGAAAATGGAACCGACAGGTCTTTTGATCTGTCGGTTCTTTTTTTTCAAAAGCGCCTCAGCTTGCTTGCACGCATTTATTCAGTAGTGTATAATAGTTAAATGGCTGATAAAGCAGCTAAATGATACAAAGGCGGTAATTCACCTATGAATAATGATGATTTCAAGGAAGTACCTGACAATATTCAGGATAATAATGGAGAAACTACAAATAACATAGATAATACAAACGATAACAAGTCAAACGACTACGAGGATGTCTGCTATATCTGCCGCAGACCGGAGAGCGTGGCAGGAAAGATGATACATATCCAGCCGAACCTGTGCATCTGCAACGATTGTATGCAAAAGACCTTTGACTCCATGAGCAACGGTAATTTTGGCAACCTCGGAAATCTGGGAAATATAAGCAATATGGATTTTGGCAATATGCCCAATATCAGCATGATAAATTTGTCAGATCTGACAGGAGGCATACCAAACAGCCAGAAGCTTAAGAAGAAAAAACCAAAGGAAGAGAAAAAGGTCGAGCCGATTCTTGACATTCACTCAATTCCTGCACCGCATAGGATCAAGGCAAGTCTTGATGACTATGTGGTAGGTCAGGAGCATGCAAAGAAGGTCATGTCGGTTGCAGTATATAACCACTACAAGCGTGTCATGGCTGACAATAAGCATAAGGCGCAGGAAGAGAACACCACTGCAAAGCAGGCTTCAAATAAATATGATGGTGTGGAGATTGAGAAATCAAATATGCTCATGATCGGACCTACAGGTTCAGGAAAGACATATCTCGTAAAGACTCTTGCAAAGCTTTTAGATGTGCCACTTGCCATAACAGATGCCACATCACTTACTGAGGCCGGATATATCGGTGACGATATCGAAAGTGTGGTAAGTAAGCTTCTTGCGGCTGCAGATAATGACGTGGAGAGAGCTGAGCACGGTATCATTTTTATAGATGAGATAGACAAGCTTGCAAAGAAGAGAAATGCCAACCAGCGTGATGTGAGCGGAGAGTCAGTGCAGCAGGGTATGCTTAAGCTTTTAGAGGGATCAGAGGTTGAGGTGCCGGTTGGTGCCAGCAGCAAGAATGCCATGGTTCCGATGACCACAGTTGACACGAGAAATATTCTCTTTATATGCGGAGGTGCTTTCCCGGGACTTGAGGATATCATAAAGGAGCGCCTGAACAAGGAGGCTTCTATAGGCTTCAAGGCTGATTTGAAGGACAAGTATGATGGGGATGAGAACCTGCTCATGCAGGCAACTGTTGATGATATCCGCAAATTCGGAATGATTCCTGAGTTTATCGGACGACTTCCTATCATGTTCTCGCTTGAGGCGCTCACCGAGGATATGCTTGTAAAGATATTGAAGGAGCCAAAGAATGCCATAATCAAGCAGTATCAGAAGCTTCTTGAGATGGATGAGGTAAGGCTTGAGTTCGATGACGATGCGCTTTATGCCATCGCCAAGATGGCAAAGGAGAAGAAAGTCGGAGCCAGAGCTCTTCGTGCGATTATAGAGGATTTCATGCTCGATATCATGTATGAGATACCAAAGGATGACAATATCGGCACGGTTACAATCACTAAGGATTATGTGGAGAAGAAGGGCGGCCCGCTCATTCAGATGAGAGGTACACCTGAGCTTGCAGACAGTCAGCACGTTTAATTGTTAAATGATTATGAAATTGTGAATTGGCTGTAAATGATGCAACCAGGCTATGCGTAATGAATCTATGTGTAGTCTGTAATGATTTATAAACGTTCATATATCAAGAGGAATTGGAAAAATGAAAATTATCCACTGTGCAGACCTGCATCTGGATTCGAAGATGACCTCGAATCTTTCAAAGGAGCAGGCAAAAGAGAGAAAAATGGAAATACTGCGTACATATTCAAGGATGATAGAGTACGCCAAAAATAACGATGTAAAGGCGATTATCATAGCAGGCGATTTATTTGACACGAGAAATGTGTCAGCGACTGCCAGAAATCTGGTAAAGGATTCGATTACGTCAAATCCGGATATCGATTTCTATTATCTTAAGGGTAATCACGACTCGGACAATTTCATATCGAAGCTCGATGAAATCCCTGACAACCTTAAGCTTTTTTCTAATCAGTGGACCTCATACAGCTATGGAAATATCACAATAACAGGTCTTGAGATAGACAAGTCTAACCAGGCTGCCATGTACAATTCTCTTGTGCTCGACAATGACAATTACAACGTTGTCACTCTCCACGGACAGCTCGGTGATGAGATTTCCACAGGCGACCTTAAGAATAAGGGCATTGATTATCTCGCGCTCGGTCATGTGCATGAGTATCAGAGCGGACAGCTTGACAACCGTGGCATGTACTGCTACAGCGGCTGCTTAGAGGGAAGAGGCTTTGATGAATGTGGACAAAAGGGCTTTGTGTTGCTTGATATAGATGATGAGAAGCTCACGGCAGGCTTTAGCTTTGTACCGTTTGCGTACAGAAGCCTCTACACGCTGTATGTGGATGTGACAGGAGCCATGACCACACAGGATGTGGCTGTGAAGATGGAAAAAGCCATTTCGGACAGTGAATATTCATCGAGAAGCATGGTAAAGTTCGTGCTTGTAGGTGAGGTGGACGTGGATTGTGAGATAAACACAGACTTCCTCAAGGATATGTTCGAGGAATATTTCTACTATGAAAAGGTGTATGATGAGACAAGACTTCTCATCAATTACAGTGAATACGAAAAGGATGCATCACTTAAGGGTGAGTTCATACGGATGGTGCTTGGCTCAGATATGACCGAGGAGCAGAAGTCTGAGGTCATCAGGTGTGGTATATCGGCGCTTAGCGGGGAGGAGATTTAGAAATTGAAATTAATAGCTTGTCACATAAACAACTTCGGAAAGCTGTCCGATCTTAATATCAATTTCAATGATGGAGTCAATGTCATAAACCAGCCAAACGGCTGGGGAAAGAGTACACTTGCGGCTTTTTTGAAGGCTATGCTGTACGGCTTTGATACGAAAAAGGAGCCGGGCGCCTTTGAGAGGGAAAGAAAGCTCTATAAGCCATGGCAGGGCGGCACTTATGGTGGAGAGCTTGATTTTGAGGCCGATGGAGTGGAGTACAGACTTGTAAGGACCTTTGGCCTCACAGAAAAGCAGGATGATTTTCACTTATACAGGCTTGCAACCATGGTTGAGTGTGATGATTTTTCACCACTGCTTGGAGAGGAGCTTTTTGACCTCGACCGCAGCTCGTTCAAGAGAACGATATACATAGCGCAGGCAGACTGCATGTTTTCGTCTTCAGACAGCATCAGCGCAAAGCTTGGCAATATGGCGGAAAATACAAATGACATCAACAACTTCGAGTCGGCGACAGCGGACATTAAGGATATGATGAACAAGATGTCTCCAAACCGTATCACAGGCTCCATCAAAAAGCGTGTAAATACACTCACAGCCTTGGAACAGGAGCTTAAGAAGTATCAGGCCGCGGATGAGGCGGCAGCACAGCTTTCACAGAAAATAGATGAGAAAACTGCCCAGAAGAAGGAGCTTACCGGTATCAGAGCCGAGTACGGCAGGGCGCTTCAGGTGGCATCTGAGGACAGCAGAAAGCAGGCACTTCGTGAAAACTACGAGCAGCTTTGTGCTGTTGCAAAGGAGAAAGAGAGCATTTACAATGCTGCATCGGCAGTCTTTGGAGACAAAGCACCGGATGAGGCAGAGCTTTTGGAAAAGACAAAGCAGGCCGGAGAGCTTGAAAGCTTAAAGGCTGTAGAAGATAATCTGAGCTTTACGCCTGAGGAGGAGCAGTATTTAGACACACTTTCAGGTATGTTTAAGGATGGTGTGCCATCTGATGATGGTCTTGATGAGATGCAAAAGAAGATAGCAAACATCCAGAGCGTCAAGAATGAGTACAGCCATATGGAGCTAAAGCTCTCGCAGATGACCTCACTTGCAAAGATGGCAGATGATGAGGAGGAGCCGGAGACCCCTGAGAAGACTAAGCTTGTACCTGCAGGCATTGTGCTTATGGTTATAGGTCTTTTGGCAGCGGCTGTTGCTACGGTATTCAGTCTGAATGAGAAGTACAATGTGAAGGAAATCATGTTTCCTGTGGTAGGCATAGCTGGAGTCACTATGGCGCTTTGCGGTGTTGTCATGATGGTCTATGGAATCCGTATGAACAACAAAAAGCAGAGAGCATACATCAGGCTTATGGCTGAGCGTGAGGAAAATATAAAGCAGAAGGAGATACCGATTCAGGAATTAAAGGAGCAGCTTGAGCAGATTCAAAGCGGCATTACATCAATGGAGCATGAGGTATCACAGTTTTTTGACAGCTTTTCGATTGAAGCAGATGAATCGCAGTATCAGGAGAAGCTTTATGAGCTTCGAACAAAGGCTCATGACTACAGTCGTTTCAACGAGCAGATAGGAAAGCGCGCCAAGACAAAGGCTGACTATGAGAAGGCAAAGGCTTCGCTTGATGAGTATTTAAGTCTCTATGGATATGACAGTGCTGCAGAATATACACAGGCACTTTCACAGATGAAAAAGCAGCTCGCAGAGGCCGGCTTTGCAAAGGAAAATATGGACAGTGCTCTTCAGAAGAAAGCGCAGTTTGAGAATGACAACGATATGGACAAGCTTCTTGCACCAAATGAGTGTCCGTATACACTTGATGAGCTCAATGAGATGATTTCAAAGGTGGAAGGCAGCCTCGATGAAATCAGGGCATCCTTAGTGCAGTACGGCAGACAGATGGATGATCTGCAGGAGCAGCTTGATATGAGGGATGAAAAGGAGCAGGAGTATCGCAACTGCAAGCAGATACAGGCTGAGGAAAAGCATAAGTACGAGATACTTGGGCTTACATCAGACTATCTGACCAGGGCAAGGGAGCAGTTTACTGCCAGATACATGGCACCTATTTCCAATGGATTCCAGAAGTACTTCGGTATCCTGACAGAAAATACAGACAGAGACTGGCAGGTGGATGCCAATATTTCAATAAGGATGAAGGAGCAGGGGCAGCTTCGCGATGTGAGAACCATGTCGGCAGGCTACAAGGACCTGATAGGCATATGTATGCGTTTTGCGCTTGTGGATGCGATGTATCCGGGCGAGAAGCCGTTCCTCATACTTGACGATCCGTTTGTGAATCTGGATGATGAGAAGCTTGCTCGAGGCAGAAGGCTGCTTGCGGTGCTTTCGCAGGATTACCAGGTGATTTATTTTACATGTCATGGAAGCCGCGAGTAAATTTTGGTCGAAGCTTTGTTTATATTAGATAAATATGGTAGCATATTTTTATTTATAGAATATAATTATATGAGGGTCAAAATATCTTTTGACCCTCATATCTAAATATTATATCATATGAGGTAAAATATGCAGTTCATAGTATCAAAAAAGGAGTTCATTCCACCGGTAATAGCTCCTGATATCATAGAGACATTGGGCGATGATTACGAGATATGGACATATGAGGATTACGAAAGACTCCCACCACTTCTGGTGGGAGTTTATTCGTATTCGGCTATTCCAAAGTGTCTTGCTCCTTTATCCACGCAGGGACTTGTAAAGAGCGGTGTGTTCAGACTTCAAAGGGAGTTTGTTCCGGGACTATACGGAAATGGTGTGTATGTGGTGGTTATTGACACAGGTGTGAATTATGCGCAGGAGGCTTTTATGACACCTGAGGGTAAGACGAAGATTGCAGTGCTCTGGGATCAGAATACGGATACGGTTTATTCTGAGGATGAGATAAATGCTGCTATTTTATCGGAAAATCCATATGAGAGCATACCGGGCGATGAGGATGGGCATGGTACGTTTGTGGCGAGCGTGATATGTGGCAATGACAGACCGCAGGATGATTTTGCAGGTGTGGCACCACAGGCTAAGCTTATTGTCGTGAAGCTGAAAAGGGCACCTCAAAAGCTGTATGATTTCTACTTTATTCCGGATCGTAAAATGGTGTACTCGGAGGTTGATGTGATGAGAGCAGTGCATTTTGCAGATGAGTTTGCAGGTCAAAAGGGAGCACCGGCTGTCTTTTGCATGGCGCTTGGCTGCAATAACGGAAGCCACACGGGAGCTGAGGATCTTTCAGAGTATCTGGACTATATCACGGCAAAAAGAGGCAGGGCTGTGGTTGCGGCAGCGGGCAATGAGGCGAACAGCAGGCATCATTATAAAGGGCGCATAACAGATACAGTCGATGATATTGAGATAAATGTTGAGCAGGATATGGATGGCTTTTATCTGGAATGCTGGGCACTTTCACCTGAGCTATTTACGCTTTCTGTCATATCACCGAGTGGTCAGTCGAATCCGGCAGGGGTACCAATGCGAATAGACAGCGGTGAATACTCATTTCTGCTTGAAGGAACACAGGTGACTATTGACTACAGGCAGACCGGCAGACAGACGAGGGATTTGCTTATATTTATCCGCTTTGAAAAGGTGGTGAAGGGAGTGTGGACCATCAGGGTATTTCCACTTAGTACTATTGGAGGCGTTTTTAATATGTGGCTCCCGATGACAGGACTTCTTGATAATGATGTGAGCTTTATTGTCTCGGAGCCTGATACCACGCTGACCATGCCTTCGGATGCTAAGCTTGTGATAACGGCGGGAGGCTATAATTCCCTAAATGATGCAATACTTTTAGAGTCGGGAAGGGGCTTTGACGCAGACGGTGGAATAAAGCCGGATCTCGTAGCACCGGCTGTGGATATCACAGGGGCAAATCTAAGAGGAATGTATATAGCACTAAGTGGCACATCGGCGGCTGCTGCAATCACTGCAGCGGTGGCGGCTCTCATCATGGAGTGGATGATAGTGAGAGGCAATGTTTTGCTCGCAAACGGAGTGGATATAAAAAATGTCATGGTAAGAAACTGCCGCAGAAAAGAAAAAACTGACTACCCAAATAAAATTTTTGGCTACGGATTCATGAATGGGTTTGCCAATTTCTAAGAAAACGGATATAATATATTCTAAAAGATAAAAAGGAAGGGTGAATGGATGACAAAAAGCAATAATTTATTAGCGGATTACGCTGCAAAAAAACAGGATATCTGTATTAAAAATGACACAATTTCAGATAGTCTTTTCAGGGAATATGGTGTCAACAGAGGACTTAGGGATGTAAACGGAAAGGGAGTTCTGACAGGTCTTACGAATATTTCGGAGATTGTTTCATTTAAGACGGGCGAGGATGGCAGCAGCGTGCCATGTGACGGACAATTGTGGTACAGGGGCTACAATGTAAAGACACTTACGAACAACTTAAGGCCCGGTGAGTTTGGTTTTGAAAAAATTGCTTATCTGCTGCTTTTCGGGCAGCTGCCATCTGAGAGTGAATTGGCTGAGTTTACAGAGGTTTTAGGAAGAAGCAGAACCCTTCCTACCAACTTTACGAGGGATGTCATCATGAAGGCTCCGTCAAAGGATATCATGAATTCCATGACGAGAAGTATACTGACACTGGCTTCATATGATCCTCTTGTAGCAAAGGCGGGCATCGACAACAATATCAGACAGTGCTTATCACTTGTTGCAATATTCCCGATGCTTGCAGTTTACGGTTATCATGCGTATAATCATTATGAAAATGATCAGAGCATGTATATTCACAGGCCGGATCCAAAGCTTTCGACAGCTGAAAACTTCCTTAGGATGCTCAGAGCTGACAATCAATATACAGAGCTTGAAGCAAGGGTGCTTGATATGGCACTTATTCTTCATATGGAGCACGGCGGTGGAAACAACTCTACATTTACCACCCGTGTGGTTACATCGGCAGGTACAGATACATACTCTGCTATCGCGGCAGCCATGTCATCACTTAAGGGACCAAAGCACGGCGGTGCCAATATCAAGGTGATGGAGATGATGCGGGACATCCGTTCGCATGTGAAGCACTGGGATGATGAGGATGAGGTGAGAGCCTACCTCAGAAAAATGATGGATGGTGAGGTGTTTGACCACAAGGGACTCATCTATGGAATGGGACATGCGGTGTATTCACTTTCTGACCCGAGGGAGCGTATATTCAGAGGCTATGTGGAGAAGCTTTCAGTTGCAAAGAAGAGAGATAATGAGATGAACCTCTATAATACAATAGAGAAGGTGGCTCCTGAGATTATCGCTGAAAAGCGCCATATCTTTAAGGGTGTTTCTCCGAATGTCGATTTCTACAGCGGCTTTGTTTATGAGATGCTTGGTATTCCTATGGAGCTTTACACACCTCTTTTTGCCATTGCGCGAATCGTTGGCTGGAGTGCCCACAGGCTTGAGGAGATTGTCGGCATGAACAAGATTATCCGTCCGGCTTACAAGAGCGTCATGAAAGAGATAGAGTAACGAGAGGATGTTACAGTCTATCGTTCATATATCAATAATACGATATGTTGGGGATTGGACATATTAAAAGAATCGAGGTATTATACAAATGAGTTTTACAAAGGTAAAAAAGGGCGTCTGTGCAGCAAAGGGCTTTGTTGCAAACGGATTAAACTGTGGATTAAACAGTGACAAAAACAAAAATGACCTGGCTTTAGTTTATTCAGAAACACAGTGTCAGGCAGCGGCTGTTTACACAACAAACAAGGTGAAGGGCGCTCCTATTCAGGTGACAAAGGCACACCTTGAGGCATCAGGACATACGGCAAAGGCTGTTATTGCCAACAGCAAAAACGCCAACACCTGCAATGCTGACGGAGTAGAGAAGGCCCAGAGAATGTGCGAACTTGCAGCAGCAGAGCTTTCGATTGATCCAAACGAGGTTATCGTGGCATCTACAGGAGTTATTGGCCAGGTGCTTCCTATTGAGCCTATCGAGAGCCATATAAAGGAGCTTGCAAAGGGACTTTCGGCAGACGGCAACGACAAGGCTGAAAACGCTATAATGACTACAGATACCGTTCCAAAGCAGTATGCAGTAAAGTTCATGCTTGGAGACTGTGAGTGTACAGTAGGCGGTATGGCAAAGGGAAGCGGCATGATTCACCCGAACATGGCTACTACCTTAAACTTTATCACATCAGATGTTGCCATCTCATCGGAGCTCATCCAGAAGGCCCTGAGCGAGATTGTAAAGGTTACCTACAACTGCTTAAGCATTGACGGCGATACTTCTACCAATGATATGGTAAGCATCATGGCAAACGGTCTTGCAGGAAACACACCTATTACTACTGAGAATGATGATTATCAGGCCTTTAAGGATGCACTGTACGAGGTGCTTTCAAATCTTACAAGAATGCTTGCAAAGGATGGAGAGGGTGCTTCAAAGCTGTTAGAGTGCACATGCGCAGGTGCGCCTGATCTTGATACAGCAATTATTGTGGCAAAGAGCGTTATCCGTTCACCACTTTTAAAGTGTGCTATGTTTGGCGAGGATGCCAACTGGGGACGAATCCTTTGTGCTATAGGCTATGCGGAGGCTGATTTTGATATAGACAAGGTGGAGCTTCACCTGCGCTCAACAGCAGGAAGCATCAAGGTGTGCGAGAACGGTGCCGGAGTTGACTTCTCAGAGGAGGAGGCAGCAAAAATACTGCATGAGGATGAGATTTACATCGACATAGATTTACACCAGGGAGATGTGTCAGCCAAGGCATGGGGCTGTGATCTTACATATGATTATGTAAAAATTAACGGAGATTACAGATCTTAATCTTGACAAGTAATATTGATTAATGATATTATTTTTTTAGAGTAATTAATTAAAAAAGTAAAGCGAACGAGGGCGTTCAGATATTAGGTTATCTGCGCCCTCTTTTTTGTTGGAAAAATCACATTTACAAAAGAGAGGTTAGGAGGCGGTACATTGACTAAGAATGCATTGGATATGATTGATGAGAAAATAGTAGAGCTGCTACAGGAAAATGCACGTATAGCGATAAAGGAGATAGCGGCACAGGTGTTTTTGTCATCACCGGCTGTAACAGCCAGAATAGAGAGATTGGAGAGCAAGGGAATCATAAAGGGCTATCATGCCGCTGTTGATTCGGTTAATCTGGGCTATAAGATAAAGGCTTTTGTCAATCTGGACCTGGAGCCTGTACAAAAGGAAGAGTTTTATCCGTTTATTGAGAGTGTGGAGAATGTCATAGAGTGCAATTGTGTGACAGGAGAGTATTCTATGCTCATAGAGGTGGAGTTTTTGAATACGGAGGAGCTTGATGACTTTATCAACACTCTGCAGAAATTCGGCAAGACAAGTACACAGATAGTTTTTTCCACTCCTGTTGAGCACAGAGGCCTGCCTGTACATTCAGGTTTTGATGCATAAGATGATATGAGAGTCAAAAGATATTTTGCATGATTGAATGAAGTGTGCTAAAATAGTTTGCAAAAATACTGACTGTTAAACATGATTTTGGATGCTTTGAATAGTCAGATATATTGATTACGGCAGGAGGATAATATGAGTAAGAAATTAGGCTTCATAGGTTGTGGAAACATGGGAAAGGCAATGATACACGGAGTGCTGGCATCAGGCAAGGCACAGGCAAGCGATATTCTTGCATCTGCAAAGACCGAAAGCTCCAGAGAAAAGAATGCTGCAGAGCTTGGAATCAGGCTGACAGCGGACAATAAGAGCGTAGCAGAGTTTGCAGATATTCTGTTTTTAGCAGTAAAGCCACAGTACTATGAGGAGGTTATAGCAGAGATAAAGGACACTGTTAGTGACGATGAAATCATTGTTTCGATTGCACCGGGCAAGTCACTTTCGTGGTTTGACGAGATGTTTGGAAAGAGCTTAAAGGTTATACGTACCATGCCAAATACACCTGCCATGGTTGGTGAGGGCATGATGGGAGTCTGTGCAAATGAAAGAGTATCGCAGGCGGAGCTTGATACAGTGCTTGATTTGTGCTCGGGCTTTTCAAAGGCTGAGATGATAGACGAGAAGCTTATGGATGTAGTGACAGCAGTCAGCGGAAGTTCACCGGCATATGTGTTTATGTTTATCGAGGCCATGGCAGATGCGGCTGTAGCAGGCGGCATGCCAAGGAGCCAGGCATATACATTTGCGGCTCAGGCAGTGCTTGGAAGCGCAAAAATGGTTCTAGAGACAGGAAAGCATCCGGGCGAGCTCAAGGATATGGTGTGCTCACCGGCCGGAACCACTATCCAGGCTGTGCGTGTGCTTGAGGAAAAGGGCATGAGAAGCAGTGTTTTTGAAGCTATGATGAAATGCCTTGATATCTCCCGCAAAATGTAGTAGAATTATTGCATTGAGTTAAAGGAGAAAAGCAATGAGTCAGGCAAAGGTTGATAAATATAAGAATGAAAAGGCAAATCGTAAAAAGACAAATGCCAGAAATAAAGTAAAGCGTGTTATAGCACGAATTGTTGCAGCTGCGGCTGTAATCGCATTGGTAGGCTGGGGCGGTTACTCCGGATATCAGTACTATGAGAAGAGTCGTCCGGTGAACTGCTATTATGCAGATATCAGTGCAGTCAGTGATTATCTACAGGGATTATCTGCAGACAGTGAGCAGTAGATTATATTTTTGATACATAACATATATTTTACGATTTATATGATTAAGTTAAAATACCTCGCAGGTTACTGCGAGGTATTTTCAGTTTTTGAAGAATCCCCGGGCTCTTTTTGTGATTCAGATACAGTCTTTGCATTTTCTTCGGTATTTGAGCTGTCAGAGTTTTTTGCTTTGGAGAGTGTGTTATCAATTGCGTCGAGCAGCACTTTGGAGGTGTACTGACTTGTGTTTGCGTAGGAAATATTATCGGTGGACTGATTTTGCACAATCTGCGATACGAGCTCGTTCATCGCAGGCTCAACAAGCGGATACATGGTTTCCACCGAATCAGTCATGTTTTCAAGGCTTATGGAGTTAATGTTATTACTGTCCACCGCCACAGACACATCGATAGCTGCCCCACCCAGCGCTACAGATGTATTGTACACACCCGGTGTATACATGCCGGTTTCTTCGACTGCAGGCTTTGGCTCATCACCTGAAAAGAAATATGTAGCAGCGAAAATTATCAGAAGAAGCAGTATGCCAAGGAGCACTCCGGTGAGAATGACATGCTTCATTTTTACAACGACGATTTTTGTTTTTGCACTCATATGCGCCTCCTGTGGTTGTTTTATATATAATATGTGTGGGGACGCAAAAATATGACAGATATTCCTGCCTATAACGAAAAAGAGATATCCATGAAGGATATCTCTTTTATGTTATAAGAGCGATAGACGGGGCTCGAACCCGCGGTCTCGACCTTGGCAAGGTCGCGCGTTACCAACTACGCCACTATCGCATTTGTTATGTTTGTGAGCTCTCTTGTGTCGAGCACGTGTTATATAATACACGATAGAGGAGCATCTGTCAACAGTAATTTTAAATTTTTTTAAAAAAGTTTGACGATACCAGATAAAACGGTTGTATTGATAAATTGTTCTGCGCCGCGGGTGAGAGGCTCCGCTACACTCTTATAATGAAAAAGAGATATCCACGAAGGATATCTCTTTATAAAGAGCGATAGACGGGGCTCGAACCCGCGGTCTCGACCTTGGCAAGGTCGCGCGTTACCAACTACGCCACTATCGCATGTATTAAGTTGTGTGCCCTCTTACGCTTGGCACGTGTTATATAATACACGATAGTGGTGTATCTGTCAACCATTATTTTTAATTTTTTGTAATAAGTTTTTCAATTTTGTCCATATATTATTTTGTGAAGATATGAATTTCGCGGTTATTTTCATTGGCATAATTATGCTATAATTATGTCAATGAAAGGAGTGAAGTATCATGCCACTTATTATGCCTATTAAGGATTTACGCAATACAACCGAGATTTCCAATATTGCACATAAGGAACAGGAGCCTATTTTTATCACCAAAAACGGATATAGCGACTTGGCTGTAATGAGCAGTGAACTGTATGATAAATTTGCAAGAATGAATCGCATTGATGAACCACGCAAAATCGTTTATGTAGTAACAATACAGTATCAGGGACGGAATCTATAAAGAAAGCACCAAAATACTGAGGAGAATATCAAGGGGATTCTCGATTATTGTGTCCATGCAGGCATATTTTGATAAGATAGTAAAAGGATTGGCAAAGAAAAAAATAATTACTTTTCCGGATTATGTGATTATGATACAATTATGGAAAATAGTGTTTTATGAATCTAACAAATTCTTTAGGTTACAATCGATGATGGGGTAAACGAAAAAGCAGTTTTGAGACTTTTCATTAACTGCCCTTTCGTTTGCATCAATTTCGATTTTTTCTGGT
>OBVX01000290.1_pt1 | contig 39236 bp, 30 predicted proteins | sample 1495161 | NCBI WGS metagenome assembly OBVX01 (sample SAMEA2580023, study PRJEB22360) | human gut metagenome | reverse complement strand
AGATACAAAATCTTTAGGTAATAACAAAGCCCCTGCTTGTGAAAGTCGGGGCTTTGTGCATAAAAAAAGAAGGTGCGCATTTTGACACACCTTCCGTAAAAGTGGATTCACAACTTAAAAGCATTGATATTATGCACTTTGGATGGAATATTGGTAAAGCGTTCGGCAAAAAGCGTATTCACACAGCCACATTCATCAAGAATGTTTTTGCCCATGCCCTCCGTAACTTGGAAATTTCAACTATTGAGCGTAAAATGTCACATACCGAATCCGAGTGCAGGATTAAGTTGAATGGTGAAATAGGGAGTATTATATAATTAATTTTGAAAATAGATTTTACTTGGTTACATTATCTATGATTTCTTGGGGTGTTATATTCATCTTTGTCACTGCACATAAGCTTTTTCCCATATCTTTCACACTTGCTCCCATATGATAAACAACATCATCAATAATTAGAAAACGATCATGAACCGCTTTCGAGAATTGAATATATTCGATAGGAGAATATTGTTTATTATACTTTTCAATATCTGTTTTTATTGTTTCATTATATCTAGAATAAATCGTTGCAGTGACATTGGCTTCCCTTTTTGTTAAGAGCGATAAAATACGTTCATCGATATATCCATCAACAAGAACAATTCGTTTCTGCGCATTTCTAATCAAACTACAGGTATAATTCCATGCATCAAATTCTTCATTAGATTTGAATAGTTTTTCTCCTATTTCTTTCCTTTTATTATTCTCAATATCAGTAAGTAGTTTTTTTGCATGATCGATTGATGTTATAAATTTATGATCTACGTAGTCTGTAATCATAAAATGCCAATTAAGATATATTCCACATTGCTCTTGTATATCCATTAGTTTTATACCGTAGGTTAGAATTACAGCTGCCAAACGACGTGAAAAAGTTATCATCAGACTCCACCATCTACCAAGGCATTTACACATTTTGTCATTTACTTCGCATCTAAAAGTCCTATATTTGCCAGCTCCAAGACCATGTTGCGCAAGCCAAAAGAAATCATCTTCAACCGTTTTCCAATATTTGATATCCTGTTCGTATTTATCTATGAAACTTTTACATGCTTCAATCTGTTTAGATGCCTCTAATGGTTCTCCAGTAAGTTCATTGACAGCATCATCTGCAACATTCTCCCATGATTTCATTTCATTTCTGCATCGCTCAATGGCACGTTTTCTTTCATCAGTCTGTTCTTTTGAATTAAATGCTGCAGCAAATTCCTTGAATGGTTGAAGTAGCGATATTATGTAGCGAACTCTATCGTCATAAGTCGAATAATTCTTAAGATTTTCATTAATTTCATCCATAAGTCCACCATCGGTATACATAAGTACTCCATCATTGAAGTCCTCATATTCTTCTGCGACATATTCAGGAATAAAACTATCATGATGGTTTTTCCATTTACCAGTTAGAAGTTCCTTCCGTGTTTTACCGCTTTTATGCCAATGCGGTCCCATATTAGGCATGTCGTACTCAATACGCATCCATTCCATACACTCGTATGCTGGACCACCCATACGATATGCATCTAGAAAGGTATCCTCAATGATTCTATTCGAAGGATGATTAGGAGGATATAGCTCCTTACGCTTAGCACGTGCAAACTTAAGATAGTTAGAAGAAACACTCATTAATTTCTTCTGGTCACTTTCTGTAATGTATGCAAATAATGCTTTAGACTCTTTAATCAAATTCTTTTCTGAAGGGATATGATGATGACATATGAATTCTTTTTGTAAATCCCTTTCCCAAGCATCATCATCATTTTTGTGTGCACTCACATATTGTTCTAATCTAAATTTGAAATAAGCTTCAAATATGTCTTTTATTCCAATATCATCTTTACGATGTAACCAAAAACCAACTAAACCAGTAGCAACAATAGGACAAGTGAGTTTACTCTCTTCTGTCGTATGTTTATGACGCAGTTCTCCATTATCAATAAAGTCAATGAATCGAAAAACATAATCGCCTTTAATGTCTACGATTTCTCCAGTCTGACCTGTTTTCCAGGCGTCGGTGATAATTGTATTGTTTGAAGATTTTGAAATCTTATTAAGTAGAGTATCTGTCACAAATTATTATATCGAAATCTTAGTATAAAAACATATTAAATTCACATACAAACTGCTAAACACATAGAAATATTTAACTGAAGTATTGGACAAATACATATGTTAAGATATTACTATGCAAAGATATATAAAGTCAAATATTTTCACCTTCAACCACCATCAAAAGTTATCTCACAGTTATATTCCGGTGATGTTTTCCACCATCAAAACACCAATTTCCTTTGCCAGCGAACAATTAAAAACGAGTACGTATGGCAAACGAACAAATCACTTTTGATAAGCTGCCGCAGGCGGTAGGTTATCTCACAGAACAGATGGAACAAATCCGTCAAATGGTGGCGGCACTGCAACCGCAGACTTCTTCTGACAAGCATCGTCTTGTTGAAATTGACGAAGCCTGTAAAATCACACGAAAGGCAAAGCCTACCATTTACACGCTTGCGCGTAAAGGACTGATTCCGGCTTACAAACGGGGTAAGAAGCTCTACTTCTATGAAGATGAGTTGCTGCAATGGATTGAGTCCGGTCGCAAGCAGATGCAGGCCATGTCGCTTCAAGAACAGGCTGCGGAGATAGTACATGGGGCGAAACGCAAACCAAAGGGAGGCTATAACTTTTGATCTGCACGGCTATGGAAACCTCCCAATTAACAGCAGAAGGTATTATCGGCGAGGCTGTGCGCATCGGAGCCAGGATGTCCGGCGGTGAGTTCCCGATAGAAGTCTTTCCTATCAGGATTCAGCGTATCATCAGCAGTTTGCACGATTGTCAGGGCTATCCCGTGGATTATGTTGCTGCGGCTATCCTTGCGGCCATTGCCGTGGGGATTGGCAACTCCCATCTAGTGCAGGTGAAACGCAACTGGTTGGAAAGTCCCATTCTGTACATGGCATTGATTGGTCGCCCCGGAGCTAATAAGAGTCATCCGTTGAGTTTCGCTTTCCAGCCGTTTATTGAGCACGACTATTGTCAGAATCAGGAATATCAGAAACTGTATGCCGAGTATGAACGTACTATGTCCATGAGCAAAAAGGAACGCATGGAAGCCGGTTTGGATGAGTTTCCAAAAGCTCCCGTGCGCAGACGCTTTCTTGTTTCGGATATTACCCCCGAAGGATTGAGCCTGATACATGCCCAGAATCCCAGAGGACTCTGCCTTTGGTCGGACGAGCTGTCTGCCTGGTTCAAGAATTTCAACCGCTATAATAATGGTTCGGAAGAACAGTTCTGGCTTTCGGTGTTCAATGCCAAGCCCACGATTTCCGACCGCAAGAGTACGCAAAGTTCCATTTTTATCAGACGTCCTTACATCTCCGTTATCGGTACCATCCAAAAGAAGATTCTGGGCGAACTGGTCAAGGGCGAGCGTTCGAGTAACGGTTTCATAGACCGTATTCTTTTCGTGATGCCTGAATCTGTCTTGAAAAGCAGATGGAACGACCGGGAAACTCCTGAAGAACTGGAAATCCAGTGGCAACAGATTATCGACAAGCTCATCGCACAGGATTGTCCGCGCGATGAGAAGAATGAGTTGCAGCCCCAATGCCTACCATTTGATGAAGACGCCAAGCAACGGCTTTACGGTTGGCAGCATGAAAATGCCCGTCAATGTGATATGGAAACCAACGATGCGTTGGTAGGTATTTACTGCAAACTGGAAATCTACATTATCCGGTTTTGTCTGATTATCCAGCTTGCCCGATGGACTTGCGGAGAGTGCGATAAGCATACGATTGACCTTGAAAGCGTGAACCGTGCCATCCTGCTGGCCGAGTATTTTCGGACAACAGCTGTAAAAGTGCAGACTGCCGTCAGTCAGGAACAGTTGAGTGAATTGCACCGCAACATCTACCTGAATCTGCCTCAGAGATTTACAACGGCAGAAGGTATTGGCATTGCTGAAAGTTACGGGATGAAGGAGTATCCTTTCAAGATGTTTCTAAAACGCCACATCGGAACATTATTCAGAAAAGAGAATCATGGAGAGTACAGTAAATAACCTTGTTACTATGCACATTTTCGCAACCGAGGGGTTTGTGAAGTTGCGAAAATGTGCATAGTAACATCCAAACAGAAAGAAAAATGAACTACAGATTCACATTAGAACCATACAAAGGTGTCAGCACCCGGCACACATGCCCGAACTGCCACCGCAAAAGTTGTTTCGCCAAATACATCGATACGGAAAAGCAAATCAGCTTTCCCGATTATGTAGGACGATGCAACCATGAACAGAAGTGCGGCTACAACTATACGCCCAAAATGTATTTTGACGAGAACCCGATGGCCAAGGAACGACTGAGCGAAGAGTTTGTGCCGGTGTCAAAGCCTCGCATCAGTCTGCCTCCTGCACCATCCTTCATTGAGCCGGAAATCATGAGGCAGTCCCTGAAGCTGTATCACACGAACAAGCTGTTTCAGTTCCTGAGTTTCCATTTCGGGCAGGAGGCTACCGAAGAACTGATGTTGCGCTACCATGTGGGAACATCGAAGCATTGGCCGGGAGCTACGGTCTTCTGGCAGGTAGATATCTCCGGACGGGTACGCACCGGAAAAGTGATGCTCTACAATCCTGAAAACGGGAGACGGATTAAAGAGCCGCACAACTACATCACGTGGGTACATTCCCTTTTGAAAAAAGAGAATTTCAACCTCCGGCAATGTTTGTTTGGCGAGCATCTTTTGACCTCCGACCAGCAGCGTCCGGTTGCCCTTGTGGAGAGTGAGAAAAGCGCTTTGATTTCCAGCTTCTATCTGCCGCAATATCTATGGATTGCTTCGGGCGGAAAGAACGGAGCGTTCAATCGGGATGCCATGAGCGTTCTGCTCTTCCCCGATCTGGGTGCAACCGACTATTGGAACAGTAAAATGGAGATGATCCGAAGCTTGGGAATAGAGGTTTCTCTCTTCGATTTTATGGAAAGAAACGCAACAAAAGAAGAACGGGATGCAGGTTATGACATTGCCGATTTTCTGCTGAGAGAAGAGACAAAGGAAGCTATTCTTAATCGTCTTATCACGTTGAATCCGGCCCTAAAAACGCTGGTCGAAACTTTCGATTTGCAGCTCGTCGATGTGAAGAAAGCACCGTTTTCAGCAACGGTTCAACATGCACGGGAAGGACTTTTCAAACGATGACTTTCAGATGTCTGATTCACTTCTTTTTCACTGGAGCAAGTTTATGCCGATGTATTACATTTCCCGGCCACTTGCTCACTTCAAAAGAAGGTGAGACAGCTCCCGATGGTCACAATTATTAATCTCAAAAGCAAATATTATGGACAAGAAAAATACAGTAACAATCCGTCTTACAGACGAGCAGTTCGGCTGGCTCAGAGCACTCAGCCGACGCAGTAAACGCAGTCAAAGCGAAGTAGTGCGTTCACTCATCGAACACGGTACGGTGCGCGAACGGATTACGAGAGAAAATCTTGACATCATCCGAAAACTGATTGGAGAAAGCACAAACCTGAACCAGCTTGCCAAACGAGCCAACGCTTACGGTTTTTATCGTGTGGCCGATGAATGCCGGACAGTCGCCCAAGAGATTTCGCAACTCATAAAACAGCTCAAGGATGATAGGTAAAATTGTAAAGGGCACGTCGTTTTCCGGATGCGTAAACTATGTGCTGAAAGAAGATAAATCGCGCCTGCTGAAAGCGGTTGGTGTCTACGGCTCGCCCGAAGAAATAGCGGAGCAATTCGAGTTGCAGACTTTACTGAACGACAAGGTCAAGAACACGGTCGGTCATATATCATTGAGCTTCTCCGCAGAAGACGGAGACCGTATCCGTGACGATGATGGGCTGATGCTGAAGATCGCCCACGACTATATGAAGCTGATGGGAATCGAGAACACGCAGTTCATCATCGCCCGGCATACCGACCGTGACCATCCGCATTGTCACATCGTTTACAACCGGGTGGATAATGACGGCCGCACCATCAGCGACAAGAACGACCGTTACCGGAACGAAAAGGTCTGCAAGATGCTGACAGCCCGTTACCGTTTGCATTTTGCCGAAGGAAAAGAGCATGTCAATTTCATGCGGTTGCGTCGTTACGACAAGGTAAAGTACTTTATCTATCATGCCTTGAAACGAAAAGTTCCGAATGCCCGAAGCTGGAGTGAACTGCGACTGGCTTTACGGAGATATGGAATTGATACGCAATGGAAGCTAAGTCGCACGACCGGAGAGATGCAAGGTGTCAAGTTCACATGCAACCAACTGACCTTTAGCGGTTCCAAGATTGATCGTCAGTTCAGTTTCCTGAACATCGACCAGGAATTGAGATATAACGCTCTTTCTGCTACCATGAACCAGCGTCAGCCACAGGCAGAAACCATACGCGAGGAACCTCGGCATGAATATCAGCAGGAGAATCATTCCGGTATTAGTCTGGGGTTGTTCACGCCCTCTCCTACGGATTATGATACGGAGGAAGCAATACAGGCCAACCGGCTTAAAAAGAAGAAAAAGAAACCGAAACGCAAGCGAGGTTTCAGTCTATAATCAATTTTTTATTAACCATCAAAATTCAAATTATTATGAACTATTCCGATTTTATTTACGATTTCAATCTCTATTTGTGTGAGAGATTCGGTTACAGAAACTGTTGTTCCGTTATGCACAACGCCAACGGAATTTGTGTTTCTGTCCATGTAGGCGAAATGGATTTATACATCCGTTTCTGGGAATACAGTTGTGGTGTTGGCAGCATCCCCGACTGGAGTATTATCATTGTACGCAGCAATTTCAAACGAAACCAACAGGAAAATCTGAAGGACCTTGCCAGATTCTTCAAGGAGTACGCCCCACGCTATGGTTACAAATACCTCTGCACCGAAGATGACGACTACAAGTATTATCAGACTCTTGGTCTGAAACTTATCCACAGAGGATTTTTCAGACAATATAATTATGGGTTGCCGTTGAAGGAGTTGGAGGTGTAATATTGATTTTTTTATGGAGGAGAGGGAAATCCTCTCCTTTTATTTTGTAAACCTTTACTTATCGTTAATAGAGGGATAAAATATCGTTGTTATTCGATATTATCCAGTCCGAATTTTTACATAAAGTAAAGAACAAACTACTTCATTTGGGACTTATAGTCCATATATGTCTTCCCTATTAACTGTACCTCCTTACTGATCGTATTTTTAAGTATTGCCTTGGTTATGTTTTGTGCATCAATTTTAAATTGTTTCATTTCTGTATGATTCTCGTATTCAAACTTGATTTCTTTAATCTTGATATTTCCGCAATCTGTTTTTATAAAAGCATCGTCAAATGGAAATATATAGTCTTTATTTTGTTGACAATTTTCAGGTAATTCTTCTTCTAATTTCTGTATATCTGCAATAATCTCATCTTTTGCATTTCTAATCTTATTTTCTTTAGTTGTTAAAGGAATATGGGTTGAATTAATCCATTTGTTGCTACTAGGCGAAAAACTCAAACAATCCAGTCGTTTCTTATATAATTGGATATTAAAATCATGTGCTTTAGCCCAATCTTCATCAACCAGAAAAAGTCTATGTCTAGCAGAACTATCAATAGTTAATGTGGTTTCAGCAACAATAGCCTCTCCCTCTTCTGGTTCCCTTAATTCCATTAAATCAATCCCGTAATGCGCACCAAATTTCTTTGCACCTTCTTGATATCCCTTCTTAGTAACCATTATGCCTTTTACATCTTCCAAATCATAAAGGACCCCAAAAAAGTCTCTCACTTTACCAATAGATACCGTGTGGTTATAATTCTTACATTCTATTACGATCTTAAATGTAGTATTATCATATTGATACTCCCAGTACACATCTATTTGATGCTTCTGACCTGACTTTCCCATCAATTTCACATTATGCCTAACCTCTATATTCTTTACATACAAATTCTTCAAAATCTCATTATAAATTTCTTGAGTAAATTTCTCATATTCAATATTATCATTCATAAAAATCAATTTTAAGATTGTCTATACTTCAAAAGTAAACAATTTGTCTTAATCAAAATCTCTTAGATGCATTGTTCTCGGCCATAATACCGTAAAAATTGAATTATACGCAATAAAAATTCCTTCTACAGCTAATTATTAATAAAAACTCAATTGCTCTTTTAGGCAAAAGGATTATATTTGTATAATTGTTAATTAAACGATGATATATGTCCAATAAAAAAATAAACCGAATCAAAGTGATGCTAGCCGAGAAGGAAAAGACCAATAAATGGCTGGCAGAGCAAGTGGGGAAAGATCCTGCTACCATCTCCAAATGGTGTACCAATACGGCACAACCTAGTTTGGAAATGCTACTTCAAATAGCTAAAGTACTTAACGTGGAGGTTAAGGACTTGCTCAGAGAGTCTGATGAATAAGATTTCTATATACTAAGTATTCTCAAATAAATGCAGAATGTCTGCATTCTTAATTTAAACCTTTGCTTATGATATTCTCATATAGAGTAAGCTAAATTCAAAATTGATTTTATGAACAAACAACAACTTGCCAATAAGATATGGGCATCTGCCAACAAGATGCGTTCCAAGATAGAAGCCAACGAATACAAGGATTATATTCTTGGCTTGATTTTCTATAAATTCCTGTCAGACAACGAAGTGAACTATCTGAAAAGTATCGGATGGACCGACGAAGATTTAGTGACACTTGTAGAAGATCATGATAATCAGGAAGCAGTTATGATGATGGAATATTGCAGAAACAACATCGGCTACTTCATTGAATACAAAAATCTGTTTGGCACCTGGCTGAAGCCCAATTCTGAATTTAGTGTGGCCGATCTGAGCGGAGCACTTAACAGCTTCGACCGCCTGATTAGTCCTAATTACAAACATGTCTATGAAAACATCTTCAAGACATTACAGGCCGGATTGAGTAAATTGGGCGAAAATACCGCATCTCAAACACGTGCACTGAAGAATTTGATCAAACTGATAAAAGATATACCTACCGATGGAAGCCAGGACTATGACGTGCTGGGGTATGTATATGAATACCTTATCAGTAACTTTGCAGCCAATGCCGGTAAAAAGGCCGGAGAGTTCTATACGCCTCACGAGGTGGCTATACTGATGTCTGAAATTGTGGCTGAACACCATAAGGACAAAGACAAAATTGAAATTTATGACCCTACAAGCGGTTCAGGTTCTTTGTTGATCACTATCGGTAAATCGATTGGACGCCATATCGAAGACAAGAACAAGGTGAAATATTATGCTCAGGAATTGAAGGAAAACACTTACAACCTGACCCGTATGAACTTGGTGATGCGTGGTATCAAACCGGATAATATAAATACCCGCTGTGCCGACTCTCTGGAAGAGGACTGGCCTTTGCAGGCTGACGGTGGAGACATCGGAAAACCGCTTTACGTGGATGCTGTTGTCAGCAATCCTCCTTATTCGCAACAGTGGGATGCCAACGACCGTGAACTGGATGCACGTTTCAAGGATTATGGTGTAGCTCCTAAAAGCAAAGCTGACTACGCCTTTTTGCTTCATGAGCTCCATCACCTTAAACCGGACGGAATCCTGACGATTGTGCTTCCTCACGGGGTTCTCTTCCGTGGTGATGCTGATGAAAATAGTGAAGGAGAAGGCAAAATCCGTCGTAACCTTATTGAGAAGAACAACATCGATGCCATTATCGGACTGCCTGCCAATATTTTCTTTGGTACAGGTATTCCTACCCTCATTATGGTGCTCAAACAGCATCGTGACAATGACGACGTGCTGATTATCGATGCCTCTAAAGGTTTTGTCAAGGAAGGAAAAAACAACAAGTTGCGCGAATGTGATATTAAACGTATTGCCGATACGGTACGCGACCGCAAAACGATTCCCGGATATTCCCGTATAGTGTCCCGTGATGAAATCCGTCAAAACGGTTACAATCTGAATATACCGCGTTATGTAGATTCCAGCGACCCTGTTGAGAAGTTCGACATCTATGCCACCATATTCGGAGGCATTCCTCACAGTGAGATTAACGAACTTCAAAAATATTGGGACACATTTCCTTCTTTGCGCGAGGAGTTGTTTGTAGCAGATGCAGACAAACCTTATTCTCAGTTGAAGACCGAAGATACTCAATCGGTTATAGAACAGAATGCAGACGTAAGAGCTTTCCAGCAGAGGTTTGCACAGGCTTTTGAAGGTTTTGCCGATAGTGTTCATCATCGGCTGATTGATCAGATAGCGACTGCAAATCCCCAAAAAGAGTTGGATGCTATTTCCGATGATATTTTTGCCCGTTTGCATGGGATGCTTCTCATCGACCGATATGCAGCCTATCAAGCATTGGCTGACAACTGGCAGGGTATTACCAACGACATTGAGACCATACAGCAGGAAGGTATTGAAGCGGTAAGAGTGGTAGAACCTGCTTATAAACTGGTAAAGAAAGGCGACGAAGAAATTGAAGTGCCGGATGGTTTGAAAGGCCGCATCATTCCTTTTGAATTGGTACAACAAGAAAAATTTCAGGACGATTTGAAAGCGATTGCCGATTTGCAGATGCGAGTAGAAGACATCTCCAGTGAACTGGATGAAATCCGTGAAGGTTTCTCGGAAGAGGAGTCTGAGGCCTATTTGGATAGTGAAAAGGAAAATGCCTTTGATAAGAAAGCCATTACTGCGGGAGCAAAAGCCAAAAAGGATGCGGTGGAAGCGGAAACTAAAGAGAAACTGAAGAAAATTGTCAAACTCTGAGAGGAACAGAAAAACAAGAACAAACAAATTAAGGAGGCCAAGCAGACTCTTATTGACAAAACGGTAGAAACTATAAATAGTCTTTCTGACGAAGATATTTCTCTGTTCCTGCATAGAAAATGGATTGATCCTATTATCAAAGGTATTGATGAAACGCTCGCTGAGGTTTTATCTACTTTTGAAAATAAAGTGCTTGCATTAGGAAAGAAGTATGCTATAAGCTACAAGCAGTTGAATGATGATTTGGGAAAATACCAAAAAGAATTGTCCGGTCTTATTGGCGAACTGACTGGAGATGAGCTTACTATATTAGGACTTAATGAGTTGATTAATGGTGGAAAGGAGTAAATGTATGAATGTGCCGGAGATAAGATTTAAGGAGTTCTGTGATTACTATAGTGATATCCTTCTTGAGAAGTGCCTATCAGTTAGTAACAAAAAAAATAATAAGTTAGAATATAAAAAGGAAGACGCACTTTCTGTTTCTGATGAATTTGGCGTTGTTAATCAGATAGAGCATTTGGGTAGAAGTTATACAGGGTACAATATATCCACTTATAAAATTTTGAACAAAGGGCAGATAGTTTATACAAAGTCTCCCCTAAAGTTAAAGCCTTTTGGAATAATTAAAGTAAATAAAAACAAACCAGGAATAGTTTCAGTTTTATATGCAATATACGATGTTAAAGAGGGCTTCGATCCTAACTATATCAGTGTTTACTTTGAGCCTAATTTCAGACTTAATAAATACCTTCTACCTCTCATAAATAAAGGTGCAAAAAACACTATTAATATTAGTGATGAAACGGCTCTATCTGGTGAAGTGCATTTTCCATTATCTTATACAGAACAACAAAAGATAGCATACTATTTCCAATCATTAGACTCATTAATTCAAACCACTTCAAAGAAACTTGCGTCTTTAAAACGAATAAAGGCGGCAAGTTTACAATCTATGTTCCCACAAGAAGGAGAAACTGTACCTAAAGTAAGATTTAAAGGATTTGAAGGAGAATGGGATTTCGTCACAGCTGGCGAAGTGTTTAGAACAACAAACGTAAGAAATCGTCCTGATTTACCCGTTTTATCAGCTACTCAAGATAAAGGAATGGTTAAAAGAAGTGATATTGGATATCAGGTATTTCATGATAAATCAAATGAAACGACATATAAGCATATTTTACCAGGCCAATTTATTATACATCTGAGATCATTTCAAGGAGGATTTGCTCATTCTAATATTGAAGGAATTGTATCTCCTGCATATACTGTAATGGAATTCAAAAATAAGGAATTTCATTATGATTATTTCTGGAAATATATTTTTACATCTAAAGGATTTATAAAACGATTAGAACTTATTACTTACGGGATTAGAGATGGCCGTACAATAAGTTTTGATGAGTTTAAAGAGATGAATTTTTTTATACCTTCAAAATTAGAACAACAAAAAATCGCATCCTATTTCTGTAATCTAGATAAACAAATCTCTCTCCAAACCCAGCGCCTTGAAAAGCTAAAACAAATCAAGGCAGCTTGTCTGGATAAAATGTTTGTATAAATATCATTCAAACCTTTAATGGAATAAATATGGATACTATAAACGACATACAATATTTCGTCAAGGAAAGTCAGTTTGAACAAGCTTTGGTTGACCTTCTTCCCCATCACGGTTGGGAAAAGGAAGTAATCGTACAACCCACAGAAGAAGATTTAATTCAGAACTGGGCAAAAATTCTCTTTGACAACAACCGAGACATCAATAAATTAGGCAATTATCCGCTTACCGCAAGTGAAATGCGCCAAATCATTGATCAGGTAAATCTGTGCGACAGCCCATACGCCATGAATATGTTTATCAATGGCGGACAGGTATGCATCAAACGCGACAATCCTGCCGATACAAACAATTACGGCAAAGAAGTCTATCTGAAGATTTTCGATGCACGCGAAATCAGTGCCGGACAGAGCCGCTACCAGATTGCCCGCCAACCTCGTTTCAAGGCTTCACACCCATTGGGCGGTGACCGACGGGGTGATGTGATGTTGCTCATCAATGGGATGCCGGTGATCCATATCGAACTGAAACGTTCCAAAGTAGATGTAAGTCAGGCTACCTTTCAGATTAAGCGTTATACTCACGAAGGTGTATTCGGCAACGGTATCTTCAAGATGGTACAGATTTTCGTGGCCATGACTCCGGAAGAGACACTCTATTTCGCCAATCCGGGCAAAGAAGAGAATTTCAAGCCGGAATTCTACTTCCATTGGGAAGACTTTAACAATACTGTCATACGAGACTGGAGGCGAATTGTGTCCGATTTGCTCAGTATTCCTATGGCACATCAGCTAATCGGTTATTATACCATTGCCGACGATAAGGATAAGACACTGAAAGTACTTCGCAGCTATCAGTATTTTGCAGCTAGTAAAATTAGTGATATAACACATAAAACCAACTGGGATACTCATCAGCATCGTGGCGGATATGTGTGGCATACCACCGGTTCCGGAAAGACCATGACCAGTTTCAAGTCTGCACAGCTCATTGCCAATTCCGGCGATGCCGACAAAGTCGTATTCTTATTAGACCGCATCGAACTGAGCGTGCAATCGTTGGACGAATATCGTGGATTTGCGGGAGAAGACGAAGCTATTCAGGATACGCAGAACACAGCTATCCTGTTGAGTAAGCTCAAAAGTACAGATAACGACGACCGACTGATTGTGACCTCTATTCAGAAGATGTCGAACATCAAAGCAGGGAAAGATATTTCGCAAGATGACATTGATTTGATAGATCGTAAACGACTGGTATTTATCATAGACGAATGTCATCGTAGCGTGTTCGGCGATATGCTGATAGGTATCAAGAATACCTTCAAAAGAGCCCTGCTTTTCGGTTTCACGGGAACACCAGTCTTCAAAGAAAACGCCAAGCATGAAATCATGACCGAAACCATATTCGGCGACATGATTCATAAATACACCATCGCCAACGGAATCCCTGATCACAACGTATTGGGATTCGATCCGTATATGGTGAGAACCTACGAAGACAATGAGCTTCGCGAAAAAGTGGCATTCTCCCAACTGAAGGTAAACAGCATCGAGGAGATTGAAAATGACGAACAGAAAATGTCTATTTACAACAGGTTCATGAATAAACTGAAGATGCCGGACACTTATAAGGAAGGAAATGAAACCTTACACGGAATAGAACATTATCTGCCTAAAGACTTGTATCAGCAGCCTGTTCATCACCAGACTGTCGCAGCCGACATCGCAAGTGGAAGGGATAAACTGAGCAAGAACGGTAAATTCCACGCAATTCTGGCTACAAAGAATATACCTGAGGCAATAGCTTATTATCGGATATTCAAGGAGCAATATCCTTCCCTGAATGTGGTAGCCGTATTCGACAACAACATAGACAATTCTGATGGCGGAATTGCCAAGGAAGATGCCTTGCTGGAGATGCTGGATGACTATAACCGGAAATATGGAACAACATTCCAGCTTTCCACATATGCCAAATACAAAAAGGATGTGGCCAAAAGACTGGCACACAAGAAGCCTTACCTCAATATAGAACATGATCACGCACAGCAGATAGACCTGCTTATTGTGGTCTCACAGATGTTGACAGGTTATGATTCCAAATGGGTAAATACGCTGTATGTGGATAAGGTAATGAAATATGTGGACATTATCCAGTCGTTCTCACGCACCAACCGCCTGTTTGGTCCGGACAAGCCTTTCGGCATTATCCGCTATTACTCTTTCCCTTACACCATGGAGCAGAATATCAACGATGCACTCGATGTATATGTGGATAGGCCGTTAGGTGTTTTTGTCGATAAACTGGAAAGCAATCTGACAAATATCAACCAGAAGTTCTTGCACATAAGGGATATATTCCAGGCACAGAAAATCGAAAACTTTACCAAATTGCCGGAATCAAGAGAAGACAGGAATATGTTTGCCAAAGATTTCAGCCAGATGACCCATCTGCTGGAAGCAGCCAAGCTGCAAGGATTCACATGGGATAAGGATGAATATGAGTTCCAGCATGGCGATACCTATACCTACGTCAAAATGGAACTGGACGAACAGACTTACCTTATTCTGCTGCAACGATACAGGGAACTGTTTGAAGGTAATGGAGATGGCAGTACGGAAGGAAATGATTTTGACTATCCTATTGATACCTATATCACAGAAACAGGTACGGGTACGATCGATGCCGAATATATCAACTCCAAGTTTGTGAAGTTCATCAAGAACCTCTACATGTCCGGTCCGGGAAGCGAACTGACCAAAGAAGCCTTTAAAGAGTTGCACAAAACCTTTGCTTCTCTATCACAAAAGGATCAGCGTACGGCAATGATTATCCTACACGACCTGCAAAGTGGAGATTTACACCTGTCGCCGGGTAAAACGATCTATGATTATATCGCAGAATACCAATTCCGCGAATTGCACAAACAAGTAATGATTTTGGCCGAAGCTACTGGTATAAACGCCAGTCAACTGGAGCACATCATGAGTCGTAATGTAACGGAACAGAATCTGAATGAGTTCAGTCAGTTTGACAATTTGAAACTGACATTGAACATGGCCAAAACTCGTGAGTTCATTGCCAAAGTAGAAGGTACAGAAGTTCCGGCTCGTCTGGTTATTCCCAAGGCAGACAAATTATTTCGAGAGTTTATTTTAGACAGCAGTTGTAGAGAACGTATTCTGAAAGCGTACTTGAACATAGAGGAGAATTATCAATCCGAAGAAGAACAGGTGCCGCAAGACGAAGACGTTATTACAGACGAAGTACAGCATGTAGACGTGGCCGTCATAAAAGATAATATCCGGAGCATTCTGAAAACAACTTTGACCGCAGTGCTTCCACAAATGCGTCCTATCGACGAGATTATAGACAGCGTATTCTATGTAACAGACACACCGTCAATTGACTCTTTGGACAATGTAGGCATTTTTATCCAGCGGGCATTTACAAATCTATACGGTAAGAGAGCAACCATCGTAGATAAGTTTGTTGCATTTAATTTATTAGTCACCAAGTTTGAGGCATATCTGAAGAAATTGTATTATCTGATGAAAGGCCATGAAGTTCCTGCCCAAAATCCCGGTGAAGATGTAACTTGGAAAAACGTGATTTATGCTCATAAATGTCTGTGGAATCTGAAATACAGCACGGATGAAGGAAAGCAGCAGCTATATCAATACCTCATGCTCATTAAAGGTTGGAGAAACAGTGAATCACATATTTCTCCTACAGCTTCAGAACAGGAAGTTGACACTGCAATCAGCATCATCCTGACCATGTATTTCTATGCTACAGGTTCTTCTATTACAGATTTGGAAATGAATGGACATGAAATACAAAAGTCCGAAAGTGTTCACAAAGAAAATTCTTATTTCCATAAAGTAATTCAGTTGCATCCATATTATAATGAAGAAAATGATGACCAACAACTGGTCGCTGAAGCGAACGTAAAGGATTGGCCAGAAGAAAAACGAATCGCAACTCTGAAAAAGAGCATTTGCCAGCTTATTGGATATGAACCTAAAAGGTCACCTTTGAGCAAGCAAAGACATTGGATTGCGATTTATCGTATAGCAGCAGATAAGGGATTTATCATAGAAGGTGATTTTGCTTATTTCAAAAGAATCATTGATGATATGCAAATAAGTAATCTTCCTGTTCCTCTTAAAATAGAATTGCTACAAAGCTCCATCAAAGATGTGTATGCAAAAGATATTGAAGATTGGACAGACGATAACCTTAGTGGCAAAAAACTAGCGGAGTATGAAGATATTAAGAAATGTGCTGATGCGTTTGCCAAGATTGTAGGAAATAATATTAATACGAAATAAGACGATTATCATGAAACATATATCAATCCGTGTGCCTTGGCACGATAATAAATGGAATGGAACTATTTGTCAATGTCCGAAAAATAATCCATTCTGCATGATGCTTCACAATATATCTGAAAGAAAAGATGAGAACAAAGAAGAAACTTATGCAGGAAAGGATTGGAATTCTCTCAAGCAAGATCAATTACCTGCTTGTGTTGGCGAGAATGGTGGTTTTATGAATGAGAAGCCATATAAAAGAATCTTCAAACATGTTTATGCTTTTGGAGAGACTCCACATGCAAAGCTCTTACCTACAACAATAGAACTCAAACCATATAGCTTTTTTGGAATACCTTTCCGATATCTATCTCGTGATTATCAGGAAGAACTGAATCATAAATATCCGAATATGTCTGATGATGAAACTGCACCGTTTCCTACATCTTGGGTATATGGAAAAGAGAGACAGTTTGAAATATTAAATCACTTTAGATTAAATATAGAAGCTGGCACTTCACTCGGAGTTTTCTATTGCAAAAGTGGTAATCCAATTGATGAAGATGCAAAATTAATCGTTGGTATAGGTGAAATTACTAAAGTTTTACCGCTACAAACATATGAGACAACAACTGATTATACATATCCTTTTTGGGATTTGATTTTTGAACATGGTATAAGAACTGATTTGAAGAAGTCAAAAGGATTTCTTTTGCCATATCATGAATATATGTCACTTGATGAAGACTATGTAAAAGCCCAAACAGGAAAATCAAAACAAGAAGTAATTGATGAAATAAAAATTACCATTCCAAAGCTAGGCAATAGCCAGAAAATTTTTAACGAGTTGTCGTATGGTTGTGAATATGTTAGTAACCATAGCATGTTGATTATTTTGAATGTAGCCAGGAAATGTTTAGAATGTGTCATTAATCATGGACTTGTCGGAGGAAACTGGAAACAACAAATTTTGTGGATAGATTCCCAAATTGCAAAGGTGAAGGATATGATAGGTCCTTTCCCAGCTTTCGCCGAGGCTTTATCAGCAATAGGGGTAAATTATGCATTTATAATTGAACAGGATTTACGAAATAATGGATATTGTGGGGTTAAAGATAATCCATGGGAAGCCTTTGATAAATTGATGAAAGGTGAATTGTCTCTTCCTGATTCCGTATATAAAAGTGAACTTACTCATTATCGTATTCTTTGGAAAAATACTCTAAGTAACCAAAGACAAGTACTGGAACTGCTATCACGTTTTGAAATAAATTCGGAAGTAATAAAATGGTGGTTTGATAGTCCTGGCTGCTATGATGAATTATTAAATAATCCATATATTATCAGCGAGGAGAGTCTTATTGAAAATTATCTTCCTGTTACAACCGAAATGATTGATCTTGGCATAATGGCTGACCCTAAGATTCAAGGCAAATGGACTCCAAAAGCTCCTTCACTAGTGGAATCCGTAATTGATAATAGAAGGATCCGCTCATTTATCATTTCAAAACTTGTGGCAAGTCTCAGTGATGGTGATACATTAATTTCTGCAAACGAGATTGAGTTATATATAAAAGATTGTTTGGCTGCGGATAATCATCAACTGCCATATAATTATTTAATGTCAAACAAAGAGTTCATTGAAGAAAAAACTATATATCTTAATACTGATGACAGGTGTGCACTGCAGTTGAAGGAATATAAAGAAATTGATGATTATTTGCGTAAGATATTCAAAGGTCGTGCTTCAAAGGATGTCAAATCACCATTAAAAGAAGACTGGAATACGATCGTTAAAGCATCTATTGATGGTTACAATGAAGCAAATGAGCGATGCCGTAATGCTGTAGCTGACCAGGTAAAGGCATTGGAAATGTTCTGCAGTAAGCGCCTTTCTGTGCTGGCAGGTCCAGCTGGAACAGGCAAAACTACAGTTGTCAAAGCTTTCTTAAAATCGCCACAAATAAAAGCAGAAGGTACACTCCTTTTGGCTCCTACAGGGAAAGCGCGAGTTCGCTTGGGTAACATGTCTGCAGATATTCAAGCCCTAACTATTGCGCAATTTCTGACGCGTCAGGGTTTCTTTGACTGGGATACAATGACACCTTGTGTTCCTGAAGATGCAGAAAAACGTAAATACTGTGGAGCAAAAAATGTCATTATTGACGAGTGCTCCATGCTTACATGTAAGGACTTTTATGTCTTAATGAAAGCACTGGATTTAAAGAACATTAATCGAATAATTTTAATTGGAGATCCATTTCAATTACCTCCTATTGGCCCTGGCAGACCATTTGCAGACTTATTTAACTACCTAAAGGATAATAAAGACGAATATTTAAGATCGGCAATAACAAAATTGCGATATGTTGTAAGAACTATTAATACAGGAGACTCTGACATATTGACTTTAGCATCATGGTTCTCTGGAGAAAAACCTGCAAAGAATTCCGATCTCATTTTTGAGCAAGTTGCCAAAGGAAATCTTAATAATGACTTGGTTGTTTATACTTGGAATGATGAAAACGACCTTAAAGACTGCTTGAAAGAGGCCATTGAAAAAGAGTTGCCAGAAGAGGAAGGTAAATCTTTATCCGATAAGATTCGTAAATCTATAGGACTTGACGATGTAAATAAAGCTTTAAATGATCCGTCAAAGGTTGAAAGATTTCAGGTTTTATCCCCGGTAAAAAATCCGGTATGGGGAACATTCCAGATTAATTCGTATTTCCAAGAGTGGGTTGGTATAAATAAGAATTTTTCAATAGAAATAGCTCCTATTACCATATCTGCTCTAGATAAGGTAATTCAATTAAAGAATGAACGCAAGAAATCTACGAGTAAAGAAGAATGTCAACTTTCAAATGGTCAAATAGGTTTTGTTAATTATGCAAATAAAAGAGAAAAGAAATCTACAGTTGTTTTTACTGGGTTACCCAACAAGAGATTTTCATATTATTCTTCTAAGTCGGATGAGGCTGATAATACAATAGACTTGGCTTATGCTATAACTATCCATAAGAGTCAAGGGAGCGATTTTGATACTGTGTTGGTTGTTCTTCCTAAAAGCGGACGTATACTTTCACGTGAATTAATCTATACAGCTTTAACACGAGCAAGAAAGAAATTAATTCTGTTGATACAAGATAATATATCGTGGTTAATCGAGTATACTAAACCTCAGATGTCAGTTTTAGCTAAGCGAAATACAAATCTTTTCTCTACATCTGTTCGTGAAGATATTTCAAACATTCCATATGTGGAAGGATTGATTCACACAACCTTAAAGCCAGGTTTAATCGTACGTAGCAAGTCTGAAGTAATTATTGCTAATATGCTATATGAACGAGGTATTGACTTTGAATATGAAAGAATGATAGAAGATAACGGCCGCCGATGTATTCCTGATTTTACTTTTGAAGATGCATCTGGAGATACCATTCTTTGGGAACATTTAGGAATGTTAGATAATCCCGCCTATAAGGAATCATGGGAAAAGAAACGAGATTTTTATAAATCAATCGGTTACATCGAAGGAGTAAATTTATTTACTACAGTTGACCATGAGAACGGAAGTATTGATTCTACAGAAATTGCTGCAATAGTAGATAAATTAGAAGATTTAATATAAAAGATTATGAACAATGCAGAAAGACTGCATTGTTCATAACTAGCTTTGTATTATTTGATAAATAGTATTGCCTATGCCAACGAATAAGAATGCACAGTTAAGATACCAGATTATAGATAAATGCCTGAGCAATTGGTCTAGGCGTTACTATATTGAGGATTTAGTAGATGCCTGCAATGAAGCGCTCTATCTGTACAATGGAGAAACGAAAGATGGTTGCGGAGTAAAAAAACGTCAAGTGCAAGAAGATCTAAAATTCATTGAAAGTGAAGAAGGATATAGTATGGAGATAGATGCCATTCGAGATGGGCATAGAAAATATTACCGATACCATACCAAAGGGGCTTCCATTAAAAATCAACCTATCAATCAAGAAGAGCTCATTTTGATTTATGATGCATTGATACTTCTTAAACGTTTCGATGGAGTACCACAATTTGAGTGGTTAAACGACCTTGAAAAAAGACTATATACGACCAGTAAATTAGGAGATAGTATGGATTCAGTTGTAAGTTTTCAGCATAATCCCTATCTCAAAGGAATGGATTTATACTATAAACCCATTTTTAATGCAATTGTTAACAAAAGGGTAATTGAAATTATATATCATCCATTTGGGAAGGACGCTAGAACTGTAATTGTTACTCCTTATCATCTTAAACAATATAATAATCGCTGGTTTCTGATCGGCAAACATAAAGACTCGGATTATCTATCAAACTTTGCAATTGATAGAATCGAAGGAGTAAAGGAAACATCTAAACAATACATAATACAACCTGAAGGAATAGATTTTAAAGAATACTTTAGCGATATCGTCGGCGTTTCGCGTTCAAATGCTCCTGTAGAAGAAGTCATTTTAAAGGTTAGTGATAAAGCCATTGGATATATTGTGACTAAGCCACTTCATGAATCTCAATCAGCAGTGACAACACCTCTTGAAGATGGATATTGGAAGATAACCTTAAAAGTCCAAAATAATTATGAGTTACGTTCTTTGCTCCGTTCGTTTGGTGCACAAATAGAGGTTATTGCCCCTGAGTCATTACGACAAATGATGAAAGAAACAGCCGAGACTGTGAGTCAGATATACGAGAAATAATAAAATCACGATAACCAACGACTTATAATATAAATATGAATATGCCCGAAAATTTATATTTAGAATTTGATGCTTTTTTACGATCAATCAAACAAAATTTAGATGGGTCATTTGGTGTCCTATTAGGTGCCGGTGCATCCATATCATCTGGTATTCAATCGGCAAACGATTGTATATGGGATTGGAAATTTTTAATATATCAATCATTATCAGGTAATCAAAAAAAATTAGTAGATCCCAAAAAATCTGATTTAAGTAAAGACATCATTCAGAAATGGTTAGATGTGCAAGGGAAATATCCACAATTGGGGAGTCCAGAAGAATATTCTTTTTATGCCGAAGCTTCATATCCAATAGATGCGGACAGAACTAAATATTTTGAAAGCCTGTGCAATGGAAAAAGTCCGTATGTAGGATATAAATTGCTATGTCTGTTGAATAAATATGGAATTGTAAAATCTGTTTGGAGTACAAATTTCGATGGACTCGTGGAAAGAGCTGCACAACAAGCCAATATAACACCTATAGCTATAAATCTTGATTGTGTTGATCGTATATATAGGACAGAAAGTTCAAGTGAATTACTTTATATAGCATTACATGGAGATTGTAAATTTAGAACACTCAAAAATACAGAGAAAGAACTAGATTCACAAAATAGTGAATTTGTTTCAGCTTTGCGACGTTATTTTGTTGACAAAAATTTAATTATCATAGGATATAGTGGAAGAGATAAATCTCTTATGTCTGCTTTGAAAGAAGCTTTTACGGATAAGGGAGCAGGAAGATTATATTGGTGTGGCTACGGCAAGGATATTACACCAGAAATAGCAGATTTGATTCAAACTATTCGATCTGCTGGAAGACAAGCGTTTTATATTGACACAAACGGATTTGATAACGTCATGTTATCTCTTGTAAAATTCTGTTTTAATGAAGATTCTAATAAACAAGAGGAGATCAATGAAATACTTAAAGTAATAAGTATAGACAATACAACAACTCCATTTTACATACAGGATGGAAGTACAAAAAAATATCTGAAAAGTAATCTAATTCCAGCTACTTTTCCCGATGAAATATTTCAGTTTCAAATTTCATACGATGAGAATGAAAACAGATGGAAATATCTTAGAGAAAAGATTAAAGAAAAACCCCTTATTGCTGTACCATATAAAGACAAAGTATATGCCATCTCAACTGTATCTACTATCAATGAAGTTTTTGGGAAAAATTTAATTAGTGAAATTGAGCGTGTTCATATTTCTATTGATGAAATAGAGAAGAATAGCCATTTTAAAGAATTATTTCTCAAAGCTGCACTTTATGGAATCTCTCAAATTAGAGGGTTAGGTGTTGATTACAAGCGTTCTATGCTATATAAAAAAGATATTTATGCAAATAAGAATAATGTAACAATACATGAAGCTATTGAATGTGGATTATCATTTGTCCCACAAAAGAAATATGTCTTGTTTTCAATCACTCCAACAGTCTATTTTATTTCTAATGACCAAATAAAAAAGGAGATCAAACAACAATACTCTCATGAGTATTTGGATAAAATGAGAAATCAGCAATATGAGAAGAAATTACAAGAATGGTGTAATATAATGTTTAATGGTAAAAGATTATGTTTTGAGATACCTGTTAATTCACGAAGTGGTTTTATCTTTAAAATATCCAATAATCGTGGTTATGCTGAAATACACCATTACGGACAAGGTAACATAACGATATATTCTCCGAAGGGATATAATATAAATCAAACATTATATCATGGCATACACATTAACGAACCCAAGCTTGAATTTATAAATCCATACGTTAATAAACCAGCATATGATGACAATCCGATGAGAGGATTATCAAAATACAGACCTTTCGATGCGAATTATTTTGATGTATTCCCTAAAGATGTATGCATTGGCAGTATCTGTCCTACTTCTTATTCTTTAAAATTTAGTGAATTTCTAAAAAGACTAAATTCTACAGTATCTGCAGATAAATTATCCGACTATGTACATCATTATACCGGTTTTAGTAATATTTATAACTGTAGACTTGATATTCCTGAAATACATTCTGAAAAATGGGTATCAATAAATGATAATCCTAAAAGTGCCATTAATTTAGCAAAAACTATTTGTACAGAAGGGCAAAAACTTTCAGAACAGTTCCCAGGAATTGTGCTATTAATATTTGTACCTAATTCATGGAGTAACTATAGACAATTCAATTATCATGGAGAAACATTTGATTTGCATAACTATATTAAAGCGTTTGCCGCCCAACATAGATTCACGACCCAATTTATAGAAGAAAAGACTTTATATGACAAGATGGTATGTGAAATTTCATGGTGGCTCTCTTTAGCTTTATTTGTGAAAGCTTTAAGAACTCCCTGGACTCTTGCAGACTTAGATCAAAATACAGCATATGCAGGAATTGGATATAGCATAAAAAAGCAATATTCAGGTAAAGCTGAAGTTGCTTTAGGTTGTAGCCATATATACAATGCACAAGGACAGGGATTAAGATATAAACTGTCAAAAGTTGAACATCCGCAATTTGACAAAAAGAAAAATCCTTATTTAAATTTTGAAGAAGCTTATAAATTTGGGATGGATATACTGGCTCTTTTTCAAGACGCTATGGAAAAGTTACCTCAAAGAGTTGTAGTTCATAAACGAACCCCTTTTAAGAATGATGAGATTGAAGGTATAACAAACGCATTAAAGCAAGCAGGAATATCAGAAATTGATTTGATCACAATCACTCAAGAATATGATTTAAAGTTTATTGCAGAGAAGATTATGTATGGTCAATTTCTTGAAGATGGATATCCTGTTGATAGAGGAACTTGCATTAAACTATCATCGAGAAATGCTTTGTTATGGACACATGGAGTAGTTCCCTCAATACAGTCAAATCGTAGATACTACCAAGGAGGACGTTGTATTCCTGCTCCTTTAAAAATTACCAAATACTATGGACATGGAGATTTGGAAACTATTGCTAAAGAAATTCTAGGATTTACAAAAATGAATTGGAACTCGTTTAATCTATATACAAAGTTACCTGCTACAATTGACACTTCTAATACATTGGCGCAGGTGGGAAACTTGTTAAGACAATATAATGGTGTAACATACGATTACCGTTTCTTTATCTAAAAGGATGTAAATTAAACTGTGTCAGCAAAGATTAAAATAAAATATTAACTTTGCTAACACAGTTTTTTTATGAAAGAAGAATTTGATTTTGAAAGTATCAAGAACAAGGCAATTGAACAGCTGAAAGCAGGTAAGCCCTTGTTAGGTAAAGACGGTGCTTTTGCCCCTTTATTGGAAAGTATCCTGAATGCAGCTCTGGAAGGTGAGATGGATGCACATCTTACAGAAGAGGAACGTCAAATGGGTAACCGCCGTAACGGGAAAATGCAAAAGCAGGTCCAGACTCCATTGGGTGAGGTAACCGTTTCCACTCCCCGTGACCGTAATTCAAGTTTTGAACCACAATTCATTAAAAAGCGTGAGACCATTCTTGCAGAAGGCGTAGCAGACCGTATAATCGGCCTGTATGCTCTTGGTAACAGCACACGTGAGATTAGTGACTGGATGGAAGAGAATCTTGGAAATCGTGTATCGGCAGATACAATCAGTTCCATTACAGACCGTGTACTTCCGGAAATAAAGGCATGGAAATCACGTATGCTTGATTCTGTCTATCCCATAGTCTGGATGGATGCCATCCATTATAAGGTAACGGATGAACGTGGTTGTGCAGTTACACGTGCAATCTATAATGTGCTGGGTATTGACAAGGAAGGACATAAGGAGCTGCTCGGAATGTATATATCAAGGAATGAGGGGGCAAACTTCTGGCTCAGTGTGCTGACAGACCTCCAGAACCGTGGAGTTGAAGATATCCTTATAGCCTGTATAGACGGTTTGAAAGGTTTTCCTGAAGCAATCCAAAGTGTTTATCCCAATACTGCTGTACAGCTTTGTGTCGTACATCAGATTCGTAACTCCATCAAGTATGTGGGCTCCAAAAATCAAAAGGAATTCCTGAAGGACTTGAAATGCGTCTATCAGGCTGTAAATAAAGAATCTGCAGAGAATGAACTTCTTAAGTTGGAAGAGAAATGGGGTGAACAGTATCCTATCGTCATCAGGTCATGGCAGGACAATTGGGATAAACTGTCCGAATACTTCCAGTACACTCCGGCTATCCGTAAGCTTATATATACTACAAATACCGTTGAAGGGTATCACCGCCAAATCCGTAAGGTAACAAAAAACAAGGGCGTGTTCCCGTCAGATACAGCCCTTGAGAAACTGGTTTATCTTGCATACCGTAATATACGGAAGAAGTGGACTATGCCACTGGCCAATTGGGCTACAATCTCACAGCAACTGGCCATAAAATTTGGAGAACGGTTTAAATTATTGTAATTTTACGCTCGTCGGGACAGGTGGTCCCGCCCCTTGGCGCTGGCCGTTCCCCGACCGACGAGTTTTTTTTAGAAAAAATAATGCGTGACACAGTTTATATTATAGTGCCTACATCCATTGAGATTGTGAATCCTTTGAATATAACTTCACTAATACATAGGCTTTTTATGTTTTTCATATTAAATTCTTGTTGTGCTATTTTTTTTAGTGCATTGCCAAACTCTTTATTATATGGGAAACAGTTCTCTATATTTGATAGAGATTTTAATTCTGCAAATTTTATAATATATGGTCTTTGAGGTGAAGTATAGCTCTGGAATTCTTTGGATTTCAGAGCTTCTTTTATCTTTTGTAGATATTCACTTCCCTTAACATCTTCCATACAAGTTATGTATGGAATGGGAAAATTAAAAGTTAAATCTATTGGATGTTTCTTATCTATATTTTCTCTATCGAAAGTTGTAGCGAAAGAACTTTTAGGAAATGTTGCTCCTACATATATGTGAGGTGGAGTTGCTAAACATTCCCATCTTTGTACTCCTATATATTGGTTACCAATAAAAAATTCGTCATCATTTTTACTATCATCAATAAGGGTGTCCCATTGAAAAATAAATTTATTTTGAACCGTATCTTTAGGGTTTTGTGGCAATTGTTCATTGTTTTTATTTACTAAATGTTCTTCTTTCTCACAAGCCATAAAGAAAGAAGTAGTTATGATATATAACAAATAAAATATTTTTTTCATTTTATGCCATGCTTTTTAATTTACATTTTATCTATTTATATTGCCATAATATGGCTTTAACAATGTGCGAATTTATGCAATATATATGTAAAATCCATTTATAGTAGAATTTATTTTATTGTAATGGTTTGATTTAATCAATTGATTGTCAGCAGTGAATATAGAAAAAGACTTGTAATATTTATCTTTTTTATTTATTTCATTTTTTTGAGAAAGAAAGGTAATAATATTGGCTCCACAGGTACTTTAATTTTCTTTCGAATATTGGTCTTGTATCTATGAAAATATGCTTTGCATTCAAATAGCAGCTATTTCTTCTGTTTTAAAACCTGCAATCATCATACAACATAGCTGCATTTCTTTTTCATTTAAGCATGAATAGTTTTCCTTTAACATGGGGTAAAAATTGTCAAAAGATAAATCTATATGTTTATAAAAACTGTTTCATTGTATTGTTAATAGGTCATTATATTTTATGAAGTTAAATTTTTCTATTTCCTTTAAAAGTTTGGCACTTTGTTCTTTTTTCATATATGTGTAATTTATTAAAATGAATATCCAAAACTAATATAAGGGTAAATAAATGGTTCTTTTGTTACACCGTGTTTATCATTAAAACTAAAAGAAGGGCTTAATCCTATTCTAAATAGAAAACCTTTAGTTGATATGTAACGGTAACCTATATTAGAAAAGAAATAATATCCAAATGTTGTATTGGAAGTGAAATTTATTGTTTCATATTGATCCTTTGATTTTTCTATAAAATAAATATGTTCGTTATATATTCCAAGATTAGAACCTAATCCAAGTTCTAATTTGTGCTTATTTCCAGAGGTGAGAAAGTTGACTTCGATAGGGAAAAATAGCCCTCTATTAGAGTTAGATGCTTTAATAAAAGAATCCCCTCCTTGAAAATAAGAAACACCAAGCCTATATCCCCATGGAGATATAGGAGTAAATCTTGAATCGAAAGAAACTCCAATAAGGTTAGAAGATCCTAAAAACTCTACATAGATATTTTTATCTCTTGTCTTTTTGAAAGATAAGGTGTCCTGTGCGAATATATTTGCAAAAACACCTATGGCAAACGATGCAAGTAAAAAACCTTTTTTTATCATATAATTTATTGATTTTGAACGTTGCAAAGTTAGACTTAATACTTCAAATCGCCATTTGTAAGCCTTTTTGTTAACTTGTAAACTTAATATATAACTATTTGATATTTAGGGTATATCACAAAAAAAAATTGTAAAAGTATAAACTGTCATTGGAATGGAGGAGCAGACATTAAAAAAGCTATGATATTAGCACCTTCAGGAGTTTTAAGTTTCTTTCGGATATTGGTTTTATATTTGTGTACAGAAAAAATACTTTGCATCCATATAGCTGCAATTTCTTCTGTCTTGAACCCTGCAACCATCATACAGCAAAGTTGTAGTTCTTTCTCATTTAGATCTGAAAAGTTATCTTTCAGCAGTGTATAAAAATTATCAAAAGATAAATCAATGTGTTTATAAAAATTGTCCCATTGCGTAGTTAGTAAAGAATTATTTTGTGTAATATTGAATCTATTTAATTCTTTTATAAATTTAGCACTTTGTTCTTTTTGCGTATATCTCAACATCGCAATTTGTTTGGCTACTTCAAAATCACGTAAAATGAACATCTTTGCTTCATCTTTTATATTATTTAATCCCTCCAATGTTTCTATTTGTTGGTGAAGAGCCACAATTTGGTAAGCTTGTTTTCTTTTTTTATTGATGTAGATTAATAGCCCTATACTTGCTATAAAAAGAGAACTTAAAGCAGCATATTTGTATGTAGATAATTTCTTTTCATAATTTTTTTTATCACAAAAGTGGGTATATGCTTGAATAGCTTCATCTAAAGAACTTCCATTCAAATTTCTTAGAAGAATTTCATATCGTTCTATTGCCTTATACAGGCAATCAATTTGATTATCTGTATTATTATTCTCTCTAGCAAATTCTGCACACAGTTTATAAAATCCTATTTCAGCAAAATTAGTTTCCGGGTCTGTGTCATATTGTATAGCTAATTTTCTATGTTTATTAGCATTTGCTAAATCATTTATGGAGTAATAGCAATAAGTTAGTATAGAATGGCAGACAAACAAAAAATCATCTGTTTGTTTTAATGTTATAGCTTCCTGTAATTTATCAATACATAATGTCCATTGTTTAGTCTTATATAACGCAATACCTTGTAGGCATTTGATTTCATTATAATAAATATTGTTTTTATCAATGGAAATTTCTATTAAATTCAATAACTCATAGGCTTTTTTATGATTTCCTATATATAAAAAGCTTTTTGCCATTTGTACTTGAGTTGATATATCCATATCCCTAAATGCAATATCTTCAATACACTGGTTAGCTAATGTTTGATATTTAATAAATTTTAACATATTGTATTTGCGGATATACATATCTCCTAGATAGCCATATAAACAACATAGCCATTCTTTATCCTCTATTTGGCTTGCTATATCTATAGCTTTTTCTATAGCTTGCACCTCCATTTTTAAGTTTTTTTCTTTTTTGTATGTTTTGGCAAGAAACAAAAGGGATTCAAGTTGTTGTTGAATTAGTTTCTTTTTTGTGAAAATATGAATACTTTTTTGTAATAACTCTTTACGTGGGTAATAATTATTTATATAGTGATTTGCTAATGAAACCAATAAGAAATGAGTTGCTTCTTTCTCGTCATTAAGATTAGTCACTTGGATTGAATCAACTTTAGAAAGATATAATTGAGGATTATTTTCTAAAAGTGTTATTTTATTGTTAAACAAGTCCTCTTCATTATTATTTTGCTGGCAAGATGTCTGTACTAACAAAATGATGATTACTAAAAAATATATAGATTGCTTTTTCATTGTATTTTCAATAGATTTGATTACAACTCAGTTTTTACATGTATTTTTCCGAAAGTCTTTTGTTCATTATGTACCCAGCACAATTCTCCGATAATCTTCTCCAATGGGAAATAATCAAGAACGCTATATTGCAGGTCAAACCCGGTACGCTCGAAATAATCCAGCGGGAGTGAAACGAAGTCTTTACGGAATATTCCGTTTGTTTTGCAATATAACTCCAGCCATTCGGAGGTTTCGTCACTTATTGAAATTATTATCTTTTCAGACCTCTTCTTTGGTTGAATATCTTCTTTCATTGTCATATCGTAATTTTCTGAACAGAATATGCTTTATACTTCCGAAACATGCTGCAAATATAGCAAAACACATTTTCTCACTTTTATTTTTAGTGTATTTTTTTATTTGCCAAATATATATTCACTTACCGATGAACAAAGAATTTATATCCACTTCTGGTCTTCCATCCCAAGCATCCTCTTGATATCTTTCAGTATTTTGGTATAATTGTCAGATATTTCCTTCTCCGTCCTGAACGCGACTACCAGCAGCGGTTCCTCCTCCAGTTCGAACAGCCTGAACTTCTTCCTGAAATGTCCTTTGATATTGGAACGGCTTCCCATTCCGATAAATTCCCCTGGTTCCAGTGAGGCGAAGTCCTTTGATTCATATATCCCTTCCTTCTGTGTGCTAATGGTCACGCTGGAATTACGGCCGCCACTGCTGCTGCCGGAACTGGTGGACTTCTTCTCCTTCTCGTATTTCCCGAAAAAGAGAGGGTAATATTTCAATGCCTCCACATCCAGTGTGCGGCCCAGAAAGATCCGCACGCTACATTTGTAAAGGAATGATCAGTACAGCAAGAGGCTATGAAAGAAACGGTAAGGAAAAAGACTAAGGATATGACAAAAAAACGTCAGAGATATGGAAGGACAGCTTTTCCTTTCCTATTTCCGTATTGTCTCATAAAGCAGCCCGCCTACGTCTATTCCAATATCAAACTTCTTAAACTTGTAGCGTGGTATGACTATTGGAACCACATTCCAACCTTTCTCCGGATTGTAATAATTTTGTATGCCGACTTCCATTTCCAACCGGTCTGTAAAATCATACCCGGCAGTAATGCCATATGTATTTCTATAAAAGCCATACTGGTAAGTCGGTGTATATGCTCCAAACACTTTTAGTCTTAATCTTTCATTTGGGTGATAAATCATTGCGCCATAGATGCCAAAAGCCTGTCCGGTACTTTTGGGAAAGTTATATTTGGTGGCATTAATGCCCAGTCGGATTTCAAAATCATTGTTGAATTGATGATGAAACATTATTGAAGCCTCGTTTATCCGTCCTATTCCCGGCAACGTGGTTTGTGAGCCACTGCCATAGAAATGAGAGAAAATATGTCCGCTTGTACTATAGTCCCCATAAAACATTGGAGTAGGATTAATGTAATATAGTGGTATATAGAAAGGTCTATCCGCTTTAAAATTTGTGTTGTCAATGGCTGTTTCTACGTCTTTCGCATTGGGATTGGGCAATAATAAATCTGTCTTATTGAACGGCATACGTACTTTATCAGAGAGAATTCTTGAACTGTCATTTTTAAGTTTGATATGGTTCTCTCTGATGTTTTCTTGCCCGTTAGCACCAAATATAAACAGGCAGAGTATCAATGTTATATATATGACTTTTACAAGTTGCATAAACTGATATGATACAGTTATTTATTCTTTAAAGTCACTTTTACTTTTTCTGTTTGGCTGTGCGGATTATAAGTAAGACTTGCACATCCTGATAAATATATAACAACACTGGCTAAAATAGCTATTATGATATATTTTTTTAGGTTTTTCATGTTACTAATTTTTATATCGCAAAAGTAGGCAAATCATTCTCAGTTTAAGGTTTATAGTTCTGTATTTCCCTTAATTTTCCTAAATTAAAAGTTCAGATTGTCAAATCTACAAAAGTTTGTATACATTTGTGTAGTTTAATATATTAATTATGAAAAGAATAATCGTTTTTTTGCAGTGATTGTACAGATGGTGCTTCTTTCCAATTGTGTTGAGAAACAAGGATATTATAACGATGGAGAAGAAAGCATTATCGCACTAATATGTGATATAACCTGGACTGGCGGAAAAAAAGAGTATGAAGACGGAAGCTCTTGGGAATCTATTTGGAATTTCGATAAAGATGGAACATATACACGAGCCAATGTAGAGATTGATAAGGATGGGAACAAAAAAGAAGGTGAGATTCGTGGAAGATGGTCTTTCGCCACTCCTAACTTTAGCACATTATATTTTGGTGGTAGTCATTATTGGGATATTAAAGAACTGGATAAGACAATCTTTTCATTCTACGATAGAACAGGAGAACTGAACGATCCAGCTGCGTCTAAAGAATATGTTGAATTTTACCCATACAATGATGGGAAAACTAATTATACAACGTATTTAATTATCAAAAAATGCAGTTAGACACTGAAAAGTGTTTTTTTAGGGAGGGTAACACTCCACTATCGCTTTCTTTTTGATATTCTATAAGTACAAAAGTTAGAAAGCCCCCAGCGGAAACGCCGGAGCCTTATAGGCTTGCGTTAGGGTAGCTTGTTCTCTGTATTTCTGATACAGGAGCATTAGGCCCCAAAATTACTTCGATATTTTGACGTAAACAGTTCCTTTACTTGAAGGTTTATCCTCCTCCAAACGAATTGTATAATAGACATAATCATCAATACCATACTTCTCATACCATTTTCGTGGCTCTACTTTTGAATCACGTAATCCACAAAACCAGATTCCACCTTGCACCGAAATACCAGAGGTATAACTTATAATAGGAATATCAAAACCATCACCAGGTGTATACGTTTCCATTAGAATCTTATGTCTATCCAAGCGTACCGTATCTGTGAACAATGGCATATTGTCTACTGGTGGATAAAAACAAGTTAAACGTATGCTATCTTCTTTGTATGGTGCTACCATAAAATCAAGTGTTTCTACACTATCGACCAATATAAAATGTACGAAATCAGGTAAAAGTTCTCTTTCTGTAAACACACCATTGTTGCAAGATATTTTTTTTAGCTTGGCTCGTTTCCCATTGAATTCACCCTTGATAGTCAGATTCAGATGTTGTACACCTTGCATCCGGAAATATTCTTGTAAAATAACAGGAAGGGAATTTGTTATATTTTCATAATTCACTTTCACTTGTTGCCCCTGCATGGTAATGCTAAAAAGGAGTAATACACCTAATAGAAATCTTGTTTTCATTTTCATTATTTACTTTGAACTATAATTTTTATTTTTCCTATTACTTTCTGTTTGTCACGTTCCCGGCAAAGTTCCCGGTGTGTGCTTTCTCCTTATACATCTGAAGAATTTTGATTTCGTTATGCAATCAGTCGTTTTCTTCTTAAAGTAACTGAAGGGTTTTGCCTGTTCTGTTGCCACGCTTTCTGCTTTGCCTTTTGCTTCTGTAGCCGGAAGCTATTTTGCTGTCTGTTCCCGGACTTCCTATAATAGTTGACGAATGGCTTCTGTTCTCTCATCGCTTGCTCTTCAGATTAAATTCTGTGCATTCAAAGTATTCCAAGGCGAACGAAACGAAGTCATTACAAAATATGCCGTTTATCTAGCAATATATTTCAAGTTGCTGGAAAGTATCTCCATCTATTGAAATAATTATCTTTCCCGGCTTCTTCTTTGGTTGAATGTCTTTTTTCATTGTCATATCGTATATTTTCTGAACAGAATATGCTTTATACTTCCGAAATATGCTGCAAATATAGCAAAACACATTTTCTCACTTTTATTTTTAGTGTATTTTTTTTATTGCCAAATATATATTCACTTACCGATGAACAAAGAATTTACATCCACTTCTGCGTCTTCCATCCCAAGCACCCTCTCGATATCTTTCAGTATTCTGGTATAATTGTCAGATATTTCCTTCTCCGTCCTGAACGCGACTACCGGCAGCGGTTCCTCCTCCAGTTCGAACAGCCTGAACTTCTTCCTGAAATGCCCTTTGATATTGGAACGGTTTCCCATTCCGATAAATTCCCCCGGTTCCAATGAAGCGAAGTCCTTCGATTCATATATCTCTTCCTTCTGTGTGCTGATGGTCACGCTGGAATTACGGCCGCCACCGCTGCTGCCGGAACTGGTGGACTTCTTCTCCTTCTCGTATTTCCCGAAAAAGAGAGGGTAATATTTCAATGCCTCCACATCCAGTGTGCGGCCCAGGAAGATATTTCCGAAATTCGTCTCAATGGACGACCTGTCCAGTTTGCTGTACAGTTTCTCCAGCTTGCCTTCGGACTGGGTGAGCAGCAGGAACGCCGCCCCGTACTCGCGCAGGACGGAAGGCAGCTTCTCGAAGTCACGCACCTTGAAGGTGGTCATCTCGTCCAGGATAAATACAAAGGGGACCCTGTTCTCCATGGAGAACGAGCGCGAGGCGATACTCATTACCATGGCGATGACGGGGGATATCACCGACTCCGTTGCATAGTTGTTGCTGATTGCAAAAAGTTTCGGATGTTCAGGATTAATCAGATTGAAGTCGAAGTCATTCCCTGTCAGCACATAGCATATGTTCTCATTGGTGGTCAGCTTTGCCACATAGTTGCTGAGAGTGGACACATAGGAGGCCTGTGTTTTCTCACTGCCTTCCGCCTTGAGGTACGCCTCCGCCATCATGGCGCTGATATCGTTCAGCTTCAGGAATTCCTGAAGCTGTTCCGTATCGGCCTTCATCACGAAGTTGAAAATATGCGGCAGCGTGCAGCATTCCGGGAACTCATCCCAAAGCCTGTACGCCACGCCGTTCAGGATGCCAAGCGCGCCCGTATACCATTCGTCCTGTTTGGATGTGGGCGGCATCAACGCGCCCAGTACGTCCTCCATCAGCTGCATGAGCATCGTCCTGTCCTTTATATTCCTCCTGTCCAGCGGATTGAAGCGGTAAGTCCGGTTCATGTCTGTGAAATTTACATAATAAAACTCATGGGGGTATCCGTGTTTCCTGATCAGGTTGTATGCAGTCCGGGTATAGTCAAAATCCTTGAAGTCATAGATGAAACCGGCGAATCCGGACCTGATGTACTGTTCCATCAGCGGTTTGCCTATGGATTTGGTCTTGCCGGAACCGGCTCCTCCATAGACAAGGAAATTGGAGAACCAGTAATAATATCTGATAATTGTCCCGTCCGTGGCGTGAAGGGAGAGCAGGGCTTTTCCGCCCTTTCCGCTTTCTGTCCCTCCTTTGAAAGAAAGACGAAGAAGTACGGAAACGACACCCGGAAGCAGGAACCACCACCCGTCCGGGATGGTGGCATGTGCGACAGCTGTTTCTGCAAGTATCAACAGCAGGAACAGGACATGTGACATCCGGGATTTTCCCGGAAACAGACAGCTGGCAATGCCGCCGCCAAAAAGCAGGGCTGCCAGTCTCATAATAAACATATGATCCATATTCATAAATTGATTTAGATTTTTCCAGTTCAGACTGGGAGCCGTCATCATAGAGCAGGTATATCATCCTGGTGTTTATGCCCACAACCACCCAGAGGTATCCCTTGCGGAATCCTTTTCCCTTGCTGTTCTTTTCCGGGACGAGTATTTTGTAATAGGTTTCGTCGGCTGCCTTATAAGGATCACTCAAAGCTGTCTGCCGGATACACTTATAAAGATTTTCAAAGAGGCTTGAGGCTTTTTCCATCAACTTATGAGCCGTAGGTTTCTTCAGCGTAAAGCCATGACTTTCGAAGTAGTTGATGATTCTTTCAACTGGTAGCGATTATATATAACGCAATTCCATCAGCCCGGCAATGAATGAGCCGTCATAGCTGGAATTCAAGAAAGCCGAGACCGGTGTCTTTCCCTCAAAGAGACGACCGTCTTGCGCATAGGTGTGTATCTTGTAGACGTGCTTGATGAAGCGTATGGGTACACATTCATAGCGGACACATATTCTGGGAGCGGTGGTAACCAACCGGGCTTTATTGATGTCAAAATCAGGATCGTTGGGATAAACGTCATGTTCCTCCTGCTCCATCTCATAATGCATGTCACGTTTGGCCCCATTGTTCTTTCTGGCTTTACGCTTGTCTGCTTTTTCCGCTTCTCTCTTCTGCCGCTCTTCCTCGGACATGGCAGGTTGGGGAGCTTGTTGCTGTTCGGATGTGTTGGATACAAGTTTGGCGAGCCCCTTAGCAAGGCGCTGTTGTTTGCTAAGAGATTCGCCTTTTTGAAGGAGTGCCTCTTTAAGGGAAGAGACCTCCTTTATCAAATCATCTATCTGGCCCAGGAGTCTGTTGTTGTCATCCCGTAATTCCTTGATTTGCTCCTTCAATAACTCTATGATCTCATCCTTTTTCATGGCATAAAGATACGAAAAATCAATGAACTGACCAAAATATTCGGGTGGTAATTTAAAATCAAATAGCTAATATACAGTATATTACATTAGATTCTAAAACGTTTTCGCAACCGTACAGACTTCAATGACACTCCATTTAAGATAAAAGACAAAACCTGATAAGAGATCTCATAATTGCCTGTATGGGGGTTAAATGTCGGCAACTCAAAACTTCCACCTTCCAGACGCTTGTAGTACAGGAGAAAGCCATCACCATCCCAACGCAGTATTTTTACACTCTGCCGGTTTTTGCCAAAGAATAAAAATATATCTCCGGAAATGGGGGACAGCTCCTTCATTTGAGAGCGTATGATTTTGAATAAACCGTCAATGCCAAGGTTCATACGGACAAAGCCCTGGTACAGATAGTAGCGATTGGCTGATGTTAGAGAATACATGGATCTCCCTCCTTTCTTTCGTAATCGCGTAACATTTTAATAATACCTCCGGGAGTGGCCCGTTTGACCGAAATGGTCGTTCCACTGTTAAAGGTGATTGTGATCCCGGAAAGACTAAACTCTTCTTCCGACAACATGACGGGGGCTATTTGAGTGAACGAAGGATAGGAAGTTGTCGGTCGGGAGGGTTCAACGCCGCCATAATAATCACGGACCACATCTGCCTTGGCTTGTTTAACGCTATAACCCCGTCTGGACATCCAGGAACTCATACCTCCAAGAGTGGTATGCTGATCACGGCAAACATCGGCTAAAGAACAATTGTAGTCTACTTTCAATACTTCAAGGAAATGTTTCCAAGTTTTTCCAAATCGATTTTCTGCTAAATCCATAATGATTCATTTTTATACATGGCAAAAATATAAGAATGAAAAATGGGCGACAAGATAGAATCGCGGAGACGCTTACTCCAATTCCGTATTTTTTTATATGTATGTATTTGTTTATCAGTGGTTATAGTATTTGATATTTTAGAAACTAAAAGATTGAGGGTATCTGTATAAAGCAATAATTATCTATGATTTAGATAGATTTTATAGTGAAAAGTTCCCAAATTACATAGAGGGGCGTAAATTTGTCCCCCGTATGTGGCTTGGGGGACAAACGGGGGACAAAAATATTGAAAAATAGGCATAACAAAAGAAAATACCTTTCCTAAAACTATTATTTTGCCATATTTAAGTCGTTTTTAGTCAGTATTTTAGATTGTTTATAATTGTAACTATATGATAGTTAGGTTACTTCCCGATGCAGTATGTGTACATCGTTGATTATCAATAGTATAGCACTCTAAAAGGTACAACCAGCAAGTTGGCAAGTATCTGATAATGTGTAAGTTAGTGATTTTTAGCACCATTCTCGGCTTGTACCTCCATTTTGGGAAGTAAAAGTAAGTGTAATTTCTTGAATATCAAAATGTGCGGTACAAAAACTTGTGAAAAATGCCGTTTTTTGATGAGAAAAGGTACAAAAATGGCCCTGAAACCGAGAGCCACATTATGATTATTTTGCGAAGTACTCAGTCTTCAACCAATAGGCATAAATCGGGTCTTGGAACGAGATTTCACCGGCTTTATTATCCAATATATCATTCTTGATAAGGACTGCCTTTAAACGGAATATTGAGGTTGTTGAAGAGATTTGATAGCGATGCATCACTTCGGTCGAGCTGATGGCCTTTTCGCCGGCAATAAGAGCTTTGAAATAGTTCAATTGCTGTGTGTGGTCAGTGTTTCGGTGATTGTTACAAACAACAGACCTATGTGACAGAGGTCGCTATTTTTCAAGATTACCTAAGTAGTGATATTCTGTACAGAAAAGGAAGTATTATTTCTTTTTCTGTTCAAATTATTGCTTTCTTTCTATAAATAATATATTGTTTGTTATCTGTAAAATATCAGCCTTATGAATAATATAATAGCATTTAATATCTCCAACGCCCAATAATATGACCAAAGCAGATTTCAACAGGAATAAATTCAAAAATTTATCTCTGTAACACATCATAAAATAAAGTAAAACTGCTATATTTGCATATTATATGATATGTTGAGCTATGACAAAAAGTACAATGGGTACCAAGTTGCCAAGAAAATTGGAGCAGAAGATGCTGATAGTAGGTGAGCAGATCAGGCTGGCCAGACTACGCAGGAATCTTAGTATTGCCCAAGTAGCCGAACGTGCCACCTGTTCACCTCTGACGGTTTCACGCATAGAGAAAGGTGTACCAACGGTGGCAATAGGCATTTATCTTAGGGTGCTTTATGCGCTTCAGCTAGATGATGATATTCTTCTGCTTGCAAAAGAAGATGCAATGGGAAAAGCATTACAGGATTTAAGTCTTAAACAAAGGGAAAGGGCATCAAAAAAAGAATAAGGTATGAAAAGACTATATGTATTTGCTGATTTTGATTGGTTGAAAGAACCAAGACTAATTGGAGAGCTGAGTTACGAATCCCTTCGTGGCTCTGACAGCTATGGATTTTGCTATAAGGATGAATGGCTCAAGGACTATGGAGGTCTGTTTCTTAGTGATGACTTGAACAACTATCCCGGTCAGCAATACACGACTCCAGGCAAGGATATTTTCGGATGTTTTTCTGATGCCCTTCCAGACAGATGGGGGCGTACATTGATAAATCGTCGGGAACAGATTTTGGCAAAGGATGAAAAACGTCTGGTGCGTCGGCTTTCTTCATTTGACTATCTTATCGGGATTGAGGACTTTTCTCGTATGGGAGGTTTCCGCTTCAAAGAATCCATGGATGGGGAGTATATTAATGCAAGTGAAAGCTTGCATATTCCTCCATTAACAGACATTCGTGAGTTGATTGCAGCCAGTTCTGAAATAGAAAAAAGCGAAGAAGAGGACCAACTTCCTGAAATGCGATGGATTGCACAGTTAGTGCAGCCAGGTTCTTCTCTTGGTGGAGCACGTCCAAAAGCTAGTGTGATTGATGAAAACAAAAATCTTTGTATAGCAAAGTTTCCGTCCCGTAAGGATGATTATGATGCAGGTCTTTGGGAGCATTTTTCTCATCTTTTGGCAAAAAACGCTGGGATCAATGCTGCGGGAACAAGAATAATCTCCACAAATGATAAATATCATACTTTGCTTTCCAGACGATTTGACAGACGAGAAGATGGTAAACGTATACACTTTGCTTCAGCCATGACACTCTTGGGGTTGAATGATGGAGCTAATGCTAATACAGGTAATGGTTATTTGGATATTGGAAAAGCCACTCAACTTTGACCCTTTTGGCCACGCAGAATTATCCCTTTTTGC
>OBVX01000256.1_pt1 | contig 43572 bp, 35 predicted proteins | sample 1495161 | NCBI WGS metagenome assembly OBVX01 (sample SAMEA2580023, study PRJEB22360) | human gut metagenome | reverse complement strand
TCTAAAAGCTGCTGTAAAGATAAGATAGTAAGACATATTATCATTAAAACCACCGCACCATAGATCATCGCTGTCTTCAGAATGAAGTTCATCCCCTTTGCCTCATTGACTTGCAGCGTACTTAATCGAATATAATACCCAACACCATTTTCTGAAAGTTCTGGATATGCCTTTATAAACTTGTTTTCTAAGGCTGCTGCATCTGAATAAGAAAGTTCTTCTGAGATCTGGATATAGCGATTCCGATTGACAGAAAGAAGGTTTTGGCAAATGTTGTCAGGAAACACATATACAACTTGCGTATAGGAATTGTATAAGGTTTCACCCATCGCTTCTTGATGACTGGCCTGTTCAGAAAGTGTCAGTCTTCCAGCATCGGTGTCTACTATTGCATGACTGCGTATAAACTCCTCTTGTTCATCCGTTGTTACAGCCATATGCCACTGGGTTGTAAATTCATTTTCCTCAAGCGTGACCGTCTTATATCCCAGCATTTCTCGAATAGCATTATAATCGCTAAGAGAAATAGCAACCACAGGAAACTCATGCTTTACACGACTATGAAAATCTTCGCGATTTGGAAGGTAAAGACTAAAAGTACAGTCTGCATTTGTCGCAATTCCTTCTCCTACCAAAAATTCTGTTACCAACTCGTAATCTCCTACTGGCAAGTCAGCTTCTTCATCCACATTATTATACCGGGAATTGATCTGCACATCATACATGGATCGGCTATCCAAATATCCCATACTCCATTCGGTCAGTATTGGTGCAATTATGAACATAAGAATGGCTATTGTCAGCGTAATGCAGATCAAGGTCATTGTTTTTGTCGTTGTCGTGAACTTAGATATGATCTGTCCAAAGAAAAACAGGTTATTCCCTTGATACCTGTGTGCTGGAGATTTGCTTTTCCATACAACAATTGCACTGCTGGACAGATAAATAATTCCGCATATCAAAAAAAGTAAGTCTGCAACAACGAACATCAAATATTGATTAATTGTACCTGCGCCAAGGGTTAGATAATACTTGCTTTCAAAAACCGGTACAAGAGCCGAAAATACAGTATTGGGAACTGTACAGACTAATAGACCGATAAGCAAAGTTTGCAATGTCCATACTTTCTTTTTGCACAGCCAAGTGAACGACCAAAGCAAAGTGAGTGCCGGGAACATGATATTTCCCCAAAATAGAATATGAATCGGAAAAGCAAATCGCGGATCAAAGAAAAAAATCATCTTTTGAATCCCTGTTTCCAACATCCATATAGAAAGTGCCAAGTAGATTACAAGAATCGTCGGCATAAACCGATTTTTCTTCAAATCCGGTTCATTTTGTCTGTCCGCAGACAGCATATCTATAATCTTAATCTTACGAATGGTACGGACATTGAACAGTCCAACTACGAAAAAACTGATTGTGAAAAAACTGACTGTCCAAAGAACAGTATCCGGGAATAGTGTCCATGTCAGCTCATAACTCTGACCATAGGAAGCCAGCAGCATAGCGGACATAAATTGCGAACACAGCACGCCAAGAGCAATACCAATGACAATCGATACAGCTCCCATCAAAAAAGTTTCGGCAAAAAAGAGCCAACCGATTGTTTTCTGCTCCATCCCCATAATAGATTGTACCGCAAATTCCTTTTGCCTACGCCGCAGCATATAGCTATTTACATAGCGTATCAGGAACAATAACAACAGGGTGATTGCACAGACTGCCAATTTGATACCATCGCTAAATGTTGTAATCTCATAAGCTGTTCCAATATCTGGCTGATAATAGCTGCTGGATATGGATAGAAACGCATAAAACAAAGTGACGCAGATCGTCAAGGTAACAATATAGATTAGATAGTCCTTCGCAGAGCGTTTTGCATTTCGGAAAACCAATTTAGCATACATCGTTTTGCCCACCTTCCATCAGAGTATTTATCCAGTTTCAAGATTGTATCCATATCGTTTCCTCCTTCTTTACTTCTTTTTATTATAATGGATGAGAGCATTCTTTTGTATCAAGTTTTCTTACAAAATTCTAACAAAAATGTAAGAAATGCAGGGCTTTTCAGCCCTGCATAGGAAATCGGTTGATGTGAAAAGAAAGTATGGCAGTCATTCCGCAATACAACCTAGCTTTTTACTCTTCCGAGTCTTTCTGATATTCTAATATATCCCCCGGCTGGCAATCCAGCACTTTGCAAATGGCATTCAACGTAGAGAAACGAATAGCACTTACTTTCCCTGTTTTAATTTTAGATAAGTTGACATTTGCAATACCAACCTTTTCAGCTAGTTCGTTTAGGCTTATCTTTCTATCCGCCATCATTCTATCAAGTCTTAAAATTATTGCCATATCAAATCTCCTTTATATCATTTCATCTACTTCTTGCTGTAACTCACATCCATAATCAAAAATGAGGGAAATACAGAACAAGATGAGGGCGAATAAGCCACACATAAAGAAGGATGAAAATGCCATTTTAAAGACAGAGAGTACGGAAAAAACAGCGAAAACCAAAACATACATTGCAATTTTTCGTATCTGAATGGCTGTTTTAGCTGTAAAAGGAGAATTTCCTTTGCCAATACATCCAAATATTCTTTTGGCATTATATAGTGCTAAAAAGATACAGATAAACTCTCCAAGGCAACAAAAGAAGAAAAATACGCATTGTCCAAAGCTAAGAGTTTGTCCCGCCTGAACAGCAGTTCCCCACGCCTCACGGAACATTTCCGGAGAAAACTAAAACCATAATTCCAAGCAATAGCGATACACTTAATATACCCAAAATAATGCAGCCAATGTTAAGAAGTATGGAGATAAAACGAGCAGATTTTTTCAAAGTTTTTTGTTTCATAAGATGTAGCTCCTTTCCTTTCAGTTCTTAACTCACAGTATAGCATTATTTTTATCTTTGTCAATTATAATTTAATGATAAACGTAAAATATTTTACTTTTTGCACTGCTTTTTTACAATCATTCCATTTAGTTCTTCCCGAATATATTGGAAAATCCGCTCATCGCCACTCTTCGTATCAAAAATTGTTTCTAAATGTTTATACAGATAAAAGCATAGTCCCACTCCTAGAAGTAAGAAAAATATCGTAGGAAAACTGCTTCCTGCTATAAAAAAAATAGCTACAGCCATTGCTGTAAGAAAGAGCAATGTCAAAATTTTTATCCTTGGAAGAATACGGAATGTGCCAATGATCCGCATGCCATACGCTTCTTCGATAACCGTTCCTTCAAATAAAATTCCATTGCTTTTCATAATCCCGGCAGACGCTTTCAGTCGAATACAATCATTTGAAAAATCTGATAATATTTGATGACGGTATGCTTCATTTTCTATGCAAAGAGGATAAGTGGTTTCTTTTAATCTCCGACGTAATGTTTCCTTTTGAAGCGGAATCACAATTTCATACTTCGTTTGCTCCGTGTTGTCCCTCCATTCCATCCCACTCGGAAAAACGATGCAGTTCTTTTTCATTTATGGTCCCCCTCTTTTTTCTTTCTCAAGCCAACAAAGTAGCTCTTGATAGCCTGGATATAGAGCATCTACAAACGTGAGTTTTTTCCCGTTTTGATAAAAAATAATATTCTCATTGTTTTCCCCTGTGAAACGATATACAATATCGTCTCGGTGAAAGTCTACCTTTTGAAACAACGTTTCTATCCGCATGTATGCACCTTTGATCAGTATCCTCTTTTCCCTACAATAAAGTCGCAGAAAACCAAAGAGCAACGCACATACACTAATCATCAATGCATAGATTGTATCAACACCTGTCTGAAACGCTTGCGTGACGAATCCAAATATACCAAGTGCACCGAAGATTCCACAAACCCCAAAAAATACTGAGATTAATCTCAATAATATCGGAGGCATCTGTATCAAAATAACATTTTCTTTTTCAGAATACGCATTAACATATTTCTGCTTTCTGCTGAAAAAGAGTAATGCTCCAAATAAAAGTATCCAGACTACTGCAATACTAATCCGGACCGATTGTGATATGGAATTTATTTTCTCAGACCAAGGCTCTGCTTTTTGAGCGGAAGCATTAGTCTTTTTGCAGGAAAGTAACACACCTGCTTTGGAATGTGGAAGATATTCTGCTGAAATCACATCCCCGGTCGCAATCCCGTTTTTTCCATAAAGGCTGATCTTTATAGTAGTTCCTTTTTGATTCTGAATAGAAATATTGTAAGCTTCCCATTTGTTTTTTGATTGAATATTACTTCCCTCTTCTACGACTCCTTCAAAAAAAGTGAACTCATCCTTGAGTGCGTGAGGAAAATCAGCTGCTGCGGGAAGTAGCGCACGAAAGAAAAGAAAGGAACTCAGAAAAAGGACAAGAATATTAAACAATATTTCCAGAAAATGTTTTTTCTGTTCCAGCAACTTTTTTAATTTACATTCGATCATCCCTTCAAAAGAAAACCGAAAAAATCCTTTCCGGCAATAATAGATACAGAGCCAGAGAAGGATTCCAAAAACGAGTATATATTTTCCATAAAAAATAACCAAAAACTGTTCTTTTGACATCATAAAGATTTCTCCCATCCTACACACAATTTTTCTGTCAAAAAATTTACAGAGCAAACAGTATATGAAATAGTATGCAAGTATTATAACATTTTCAAGGAAACTATTCCAATAAAAATATTCCAAAACGTATAAACGTTTCCTCATAAAACACTGTACATACACTCTATTTTGTGCTATACTCTACATCGCATTTATAAAATCAGAAGGGATTTCTTACCCTCTGGACTGGTTCGTGAACTTCCCAGTATAAAAAACCAAGTATCTCATACTGTAGCTCTCTGAGCACAGAATCAAAAAGTAAAGGAGATTGGAGAATGAATGCTAAAAAAGTCATTATTGACTGTGATCCCGGGATCGATGATGCACTTGCGCTGATGTTGGCACTTTGCTCACCCGAATTAGAAATTTTGGGGATCACAGTTGTCTCTGGAAATGTACCGGCAAAAAAAGGTGTGGCAAATGCTAAAAAAGTCCTTCACTGGATGAACCGCCCGGACATTCCTGTTTATCTTGGAGAAGAACTGCCACTTGTCCGCCCTTACGTGGATGCCATGGATACCCATGGGGAAGACGGTCTCGGCGAATCTCATTACCCTGAAATTACTAATCAAATCATGGATGAAAGTGGTGTGGAGTTTCTTACCCACACACTGAAAAATGCTGCCCAAACTGATGACCCGGTGTCGATCATTGCACTGGGCCCTCTTACAAACCTTGCAAAAGTGATCCAAGAGGATCCGCAAAGTCTTGCCGGACTTGGGGAATTGATCAGCATGGGCGGAAGTTATCAAAGTCACGGAAACTGTTCACCTGTTGCAGAATACAACTACTGGTGTGATCCTCATGCAGCAGAAATCGTATACCGTGCATTTGAAGACCTGCCTGTCTGCCAGGATAAAAAAATTCATATGGTCGGATTAGATGTGACAAGAAAAATTGTTCTGACTCCCAACATCTTAGAATATATGTGCTATGTGAATCCACAAATAGGTGAACGGATCCGAAAGATTACCCGGTTCTATTTTGACTTCCACTGGAAACAGGAAGGTGTCATCGGCTGTGTTATCAATGATCCGCTTGCGGTGGCCTATTTTGTCGACCGTACACTCTGCAGTGGTATCGATGCCTGTACGAGAATTGCAACAGACGGACTTTGCATCGGTCAGAGTGTCGTAGATGGATTTGATTTCTGGCATGGACACAAAAACAGTCACGTTCTGACCAAAACTTCTCCTCTGGCATTTATGCAGATGTTTTTTGACAGAGTTCTTGGAGTACATCCTAAGGTAAGCTGTTCTGTCTTAGAGCAGATTATGAAAGGAGACTCACAATGAGAAAATTTTCGACAAATAAGCTTTGTCTTCTCGCACTTTGTTCTGTAATCAACCTCATCGGAGGGCATATCGCGCTGCTGTTTCGGCTTCCGGTTTATCTGGATTCTCTTGGCACTGTATTCGCAGCAGCTCTGATGGGACCTCTTTCGGGAATGATCCCGGGGATTATAAGCAATCTCATTGGAGGCGTGACTACTGATATTTATGCTCTTTATTACTTACCTGTTCAGATGATCACCGGTGGGATTGCAGGACTTCTCTTTCAGAAAATATCATTTCATGAGAGGAAAAGATTGATAAAAATCCTGCTTGGAGCAGGAATCGTCAGCATTCCTGGAACCGTCATCAGTTCTTCCATCACCGCGATCGTGTTTGGCGGAATTACTTCTTCCGGATCCACACTTCTGGTGCAACTGCTCCATCATCTTGGTCTGGGATTAACTGCCAGCGTCTGTATCGTACAAGGATTGACAGACTATGCAGACAGAGCCATTGTTCTTGCTTTAACGGTTGCTCTGCTGGCTGTAGTTCCTTCTTCCATCAAAATAGCTGCAGATAAGGAGAAATCTCATGGAAAGGTATAATAAGATCACCAATAAAAATCCCCGCGAAATCGTACTTCTGAAAGGCAAACCATGTGCCTGGGGCAAATGCCGATTCTGTGATTATATTGACGATAATTCCCGGGATATTGATACAATAAATGATTTAAACTATGAAATTCTCTCTCGTGTCACAGGAGAACTCGGAGTGTTGGAAGTCATCAACTCTGGAAGCTGTTTCGAACTTCCAAAAGAAACATTAAAAATGATCAAAGATATCATCATCGAAAAGCAGATTCACCGTCTATTTTTTGAAGCTCATTGGATGTATCGGAAACATTTGCAAAAAATGCGGGAGTATATGGGAATTCCAATTACTTTTAAGATTGGTGTAGAGACATTCAATCGAAGTTTTCGGGAAGACTATTTAAATAAACATGCTAATTTCGATTCCCCGGAAGAAGTCCGAAGATACTTTGACTCCCCGTGTCTGATGGTTGGGATCAAAGGACAGACAAAAGAAATGATTGATTATGACATCCAAATGCTGAAGACGCATTTTGAACTAGGAACGGTCAATGTGTTTACAAATAACAGTACCGATGTAAAAAGAGATCCGGAACTGGTAGACTGGTTTATGAATAAATATGCGTATCTTTTAGAAGATCCAAGTGTAGAAGTGTTATATGAAAAGACAGATTTTGGTGTAGGGGACTGAGAATAACTCTCGTCCCCTATTTTAAAATAAATAGCTTCTTTATTACTTTACATTATATCAACTATCTGTTAAATTTCTCTTGCAATCTGATATCCTTCTGTAATTGCATCTTTGATATTTCCTACCTTCTTTGCATCTCCGATCAAATGGTAAGAAACATTTGCTTTTTGGAGCGTTTCTTCTAATTTCGAATCTGGTCGGTATCCCATTGCAAGCACAAGTGTATCTGCATCCGAGATACAGTGTTCTTCACCATTTTCTGTATAGTAGATTTTCTCCGCTTCTACCTTTTCTACCTTTGCCTTACAGTGGATCTGAATTCCTTTTTTCATCATCCGCTGTGTCAGAAGACTTCTGCCCGGACCAGATTCCTGGAGCATGATCCCGTCTGCCATCTCCAGCAAGATGATTTCACGATTTCTTGGGAAGAGATCGTTGACAAGCGGAGCAAGATAGTCTGCCGTTTCACACCCTACAGATCCCCCACCGATCACTACTACTTTCCTTCCGGCAAACGCTTTTCCTGCAAGAATATCGTCTGCAGTCACGCAGTGCTTAAATGCAGTAAATGCATTTACTACAATTGTATCCGCACCTGTTCCTGCAATGACTTCATATCCTGCGAATTCATTTTTCAGCATTTCCTCTGTCACTTCACAGTTCAGACGGATTTCTACACCTTCCCGGATAAGTTTTCTCTCCATATATTGAATCACTTTCGTCAATTCCTGTTTTGCGATCGGAACTGCTGCAAGTTTTACAAGTCCACCAAGACTATCACCTTTCTCGCACAATACTACTTCATGTCCGCGTTTTTTTGCAACGAAAGCGGCCTCCATGCCTGCCGGTCCTCCTCCGATCACAAGCACTTGTTTCTTTTCTTGTGCAACCGGAATATTATCCTCGTTTTCCAGTTCCAGAGATGGATTAACGGTACATGCGACACGTTTTCCAAACATGATGCCATTTAGGCAACGCAGACATCCAATGCAAGGACGGATTTCATCTTCTCTTCCCTCACAAGCTTTCTGTACAAATTCTGGATCACAGAGGTTTGCGCGTCCGATCATGCAAATATCTGCTTTTCCATTTGCAATCAATTCTTCTGCGAACCATGGCTCTGTGATGCGCCCTACGGTCGCAACCGGGATCGATACTTGTTTTTTGATTTCTTCTCCGACTTTGCTGTGGGATCCCATCGGTGTTCCCGGTGCAGGGATCGAACTTCCTCGCATAATTGTAGTTCCTCCGGATACATGGATGAAATCAACCCCAGCTTTTTCTAACTGTTTTGCTACATAGACAGCATCATTTAAGTTCTGACCTCCGTCTGTATATTCATCACCAGAAATGCGGACATCAATGATGAAATCCTTTCCGCACATTTTTCTGACTTCCTCAATGACCTCCAATGTCAGACGCAGTCTGCCGTGGATGTCTCCGCCGTAAGCATCTGTTCTCTTATTGTAGAGCGGGGAAAGGAATCCGCCAAGTAAGCCGTGAGCATGGGCTGCATGGATTTCTACTCCGTCACCGCCAGCCTGCTTCACACGGAATGCAGCTTCCCCGAACTGTCTGATGATCACTTTCAGTTCTTCTATAGTCACAGCTCTTGGAGCTTCTTTTGCATAGTAAGGACCAACATTGGACGGAGCGATCAACTGCGGAGTTCCCGGTATCGGAAATGCCATATAAGCTGGGTGAAATAACTGTGGAAGAATTTTGGCACCATATTTATGAACTGCGTCGGTCAGTTTCTTCCAACCCGGAATGTAAGAATCGTCGCAAATAGACATATCTCCCGGCAGATAAATATAAGTAGGCTCTACGGTAGTGACTTCCGTAATGATCAGACCAACTCCACCTTTTGCACGTGCCGCATAATGCTCAACCAACTCATCTGTGACATAACCTTTGTCAGCAAGATTTGTAGAAATCGGCGGCATAAATACACGGTTTTTTACTGTTGTCGTTCCAATCTGAATTGGGGAAAATAAATGTTCGTAAGAATTCATAATTTGTATCTCCTTCGTATTCATTTGTTCTTGCTCTTATTGTACCATGTCTTTCTTTTCCAAACCCGCCCTTTCAGATACATCAGCAGGCAGATTTTGTCCTATTTTCATATGAGATTACAAACTTTTTTGAAAATCTGTGCCGATTTTGTCTTTACTTATCCGAAATTTTCCAGACAAAACAAAAGAGAAATCTTCTGCTATTTTTTATTCCTGCAAAAAATTTCTCTCTGCCTCTTTCGATTTTTTATGTTTCCTCAAAAAATACTTCTATTTTTCCATTTGCTGCAACTGTGACATCTCTCCACATTTCTTTTACCTGGCAGCAGAACTTCTCTTGCTCTTTCCAGATCACAAGCTTTGCATCTTCATACACCATCTGTCTGTTTCCTTCCACAAGATGAAAAAGCAGACTTTTCTGCTCTTCATCCAACTGCATAACTCTTCCTTCCTCATCTTTACTGTACTTGAGATTTTGTCTAAACTGCCTGCGGTAAGCACTGGGCAGAATTCCGTAGAGCTCTCGGAACGTTTTCGTATAAGCTTTTCCATTTGGCATTCCACATTCAAGAGCAATCTGTTCAATCTGCTCTTTTCCCTCCAACAACGCTTCCAGCGAGGCCCGCACACGAACATAAGATAAATATTTACTAAACGGAATCCCCATATATTTTTTCAAAAGTTTGGAAGTATAAGATAAGCTGAAAGAAAGCTGGTCTGCTACGTCTTGAAGCGTCAAAGGTTCTTTAAAATGTTCATCAATGTACTTGATTGCTTTAAGATAATTCTCCTGATACTCCGATTGAAGTGGAAGCTCCTCCAACGAAATATTTTCGCGAGCTGAAAAACAAACAAGTTCTGCCATCAACACATTCAATCGCAGCAGATTACTTTGACCATCCATCAACATCTTTACAAGCTCTCCGATCTTACGCTTCAACGGAAAATAGACAGAAGGATTCTTCTGGCTGTTAAAAACTCCCGAATAAAACTGCCCTTTTACTTCTCCTGTCATCGACTCCGGCATACGATCAAAGTCGATATGGATTGTCAGAATTTTTCCGTCATCTTTCCCACAGCGTTTTCTAAGCAGATGCATTTCATAAGGTGCAATGAGGATCAATTCTTCCTTGTGGACAATGGTAGAAAACTGTTCTGTCACAGCTTCATATTCTCCGCAGAGCACATAGGAAAGTTCCAGACTGCTCTGCCTTGTAAAAACATTTTGCGAAAATCCATTGATGCTAAGGCTCAAGGGATAACCGAACTTCTGCCCGGAAAAATCATAATATCCATTCATATCTTTCATAATTTCAGATCCTTTCGCTGCATACTGTGACTGTTTCAGTTCTGATGAATCTGATAAGTTCCCGCCTCGAGATCTACGGTTACTTCTGTCCCGTCAGCAAAGACAGTTCTTTGTTTCTTATAATTTCCATCTAAAAATTCATGGCGCACCATCTCAGAATAAGCAACCTTTTCCTGAAGTTGTGCCACAGTCCGATAGCGCTCAATCTCCTTTTCGAGTTCCTTTCCTTCTGCTTCGCAGTTTAAATATGCGGCGCCACCGTTTAAAAGTGCATATAGCATATAGTCTCCTTCGGGCTGATCGGCATCCATCATCCATGGAACTACCATACAGTCATGGTATACAAGGTTAAATAGCGGAACCGAAACCCCAAGCGTCGAACCCTTTTCTTCTACCATAAATGAATACGGGCTGTAATGGGCAGTCACAAGACTTGGCACTGCCCAGTCGATCGTCTCCTCGGAACTTGCAATAATTTCATTTGCGTTTAGAAAGTCAAAACATTTTTTCCGGTATTCCAGACATTCTTTTCGTGTCATTGTATGCCATGGATGCGCGCATTCATCCGGCTCATTGCAGGTAAAGACATCCAGATACGTTCCTTCCAGCTGAATTCCTTGACGAAAAAGTTCTGTAAAGTTTCTTCTCAAGTAAAGTGGGGATTGGCTTGCACAGATGTATGTCTGCCATCCTCCTGCCCAACGGCAAAAATCCGGTTTTTTCCCTTCCGGAGAAATCATGGAGAATTCAGGATCATACGTCTTTGCATCAAAATAATAATCGCGGTACTGATCGTGGATTGCAAAAGTATAATTCATCTCTTTCATACATTCCGACAGTGATCGCATTCCTTCCCATCCACCGGCTTCCTCACAAGCAGGCAGATAATCCGGATGCTGGTTATCATATCCTGGGTTTCCCCATCCATCCAGATGCAGATAAACTTTTTCCAGTCCATGTTCTTTTAATTTCCTCATCTGCGCTTCTCTTACTGCAAACGGAATCACTTCATCATTTTTTTCTGGATGTTCTTTATCATAATAGAAAGAATCTGGCGATACATGTGTCTTAATTCCAGTATGTACGATAGCAGAACCGATAAATTTGTCGACAACCGGATTTTTTGCTGCTTTTTCTTTTAACGTAACAAGCAGTGCATTCTCCTTCGCGTAAGCCCTATATACTTTACATAGATCATTATAGTCTGCATTCTTTAAGAAACGATATTTGATGGTACGCTTATAAGAAAGCTTTCCAAGGCTCGGAAGCCATCTGACAGATACATGACAATAATCAGACTGTTCCGGATGTTCTACCTGATAGCCGGCATCCCACGGATCACAGACAATCCCGATATACGCAGCTCCACATCTGACCTGTCCAAACCATGGCATAAATGCCCCTGCACTGCACATTTGCCCGTCAAATACGATTTTTCCTGCATCATATTTCCAGTCATTTGGGATCAGTAAGCCCTGACGGTTTGTAATCACGGTATACCAATCGCTTGTCTTTTTGCGAAACTCCATCTGCCCCGGCCAGTAAAAATTTCCAATACACTGCTCTGATTCTGTAAGAGGATTCAGCTCAAAGAAGATATCCTCCGTCGCATACTCAATCCAGATGACTGTCTGAAAACTTAAAGTATCCTCTTTCCCCGAAAGATGAAAACCGGAAAATACACTTCTGATCCCACAGCCGACACCGGTATTCCACGAAAAGTGTTCTAGTTTTCCAGCCTGATGAAAATATATCTTTTTATCATTTACATAAAAATGTGGCTGATACATCTTTTCTGAACGCCATGTTTCGCCATGTGCTGTAATCTCGATGCCGAGCGTTTCTGTGTTCAGAACAAGCGTTGTACTCTGGTGACTTACTTTGATTTCACTCATATCTAAATTCCCTCACTCTTTTTCTTTTCCTACCAATACATCAAACATCTTTGATAGACTGTTTTCAGAACATTATAGCATAAATCCTGATTCTGCGAAACAAAAACAGAGAGGAGACTCTATTTCCTAATACTCCTCTCTGCGATACCTTCTTTCATTAATAAAGGTGGATACTATTTCTTTCAAATAGATTAATCGCTGTTATAAAAATCTTTCCCTACATCAATTTTCTAAACAGTTCTTTCAAATCTTCTACGCTTGCATCTTTTGGATTTCCCGGAGCGCATGCATCTGCATGAGCTGACTCAGCAAGGAACTGAAGATCTTCTTCTTTCAGTGCCTCCAGTTTTGTCGGGATTCCAACGTCCACGGAAAGTTTCTGTACAGCATCCACAGCTGCTTTCCGATATTCCTCGACAGACATCTCATCGACACCTTTTACTCCCATTGCCCGTGCAATTTCACGGTATTTTTCTCCAGAACACTCTGCATTATACCCCATAACGATCGGAAGCATCATCGCACATGCAACACCATGCGGGGTATCATAAACAGCACCAAGTGTATGTGCCATAGAGTGGGCAATTCCAAGACCGACATTTGAGAATCCCATTCCTGCAATATACTGTCCAAGCGCCATTCCTTCACGTCCTTCTTTTTCGTTTGCTACCGCGCTTCTCAACGATTTTGCAATGATTTCAATCGCTTTTAAATGGAACATATCTGTCATTTCCCATGCTGCTTTTGTTGTATATCCTTCAATCGCATGTGTCAATGCATCCATACCAGTGGATGCAGTCAGCCCTTTTGGCATAGAGGACATCATATCAGGATCTACAATTGCAACAACCGGCATGTCATGTGGGTCTACACAAACAAATTTTCTTTTTCTCTCCACATCTGTAATGACATAGTTGATTGTAACTTCTGCTGCCGTTCCTGCCGTTGTCGGAACAGCGATGATCGGAACACACGGTTTTGTTGTAGGCGCAACACCTTCCAGACTTCTGACATCTTCAAATTCCGGGTTTGCGATAATAATGCCGATTGCCTTTGCGGTATCCATTGAAGAGCCTCCGCCGATTGCAACAATATAGTCTGCGTTTGCCGCTTTAAATGCCTTGACACCATTTTGCACATTCTCAATTGTCGGATTTGCTTTAATATCAGAATACATCTCATAAGCAAGTCCTGCCTCTTCGAGTACGCTTGTCACCTTTCCTGTTACTCCAAATTGGATCAGGTCCGGATCCGAGCAGATAAATGCCTTCTTAAATGCCCGTGCTTTTGCCTCTGTTGCGATTTCTTTGATCGCTCCTGCTCCGTGATAGGATGTCTCGTTTAACATAATTCTGTTTGCCATTGTCCTCAATCTCCTTTTCTCTGATATGGCATGTTTTCTTTACTCTATGCCTATCTCATCTTTCTTTTGTTTACATTTTAACAATTCTTTTTCTAAATAGAAAGTTACAAAAAAGGAAATCTGTCACTTTACAAAAGTTTCAGCTTTTTGAACATAGCAGAAAGTTCTTCGGGCATCGCGGCAACAAGCAGTGATGCAAGCTCTTCCGGTGTCCCTTTCCATTGTCCCAACAGCCACTGTACAGTCATATAGATCGATCCGTGACAATACATTTCCAATAAAAATCGAACGCGATCGGAAATCTGCCTTTGCGTATTCTGCTCAATTTTCTCTGTATAAAACTGGAGAATCAACTGAAAATCATGATCCCTCAGACAATTCTGGTCATCATTTTTGAATGCTGCACGGAAAAACATCTTCTCCTGACGAATATAACAAAACTTATTGACAAGTCCCTCATAGATGGTCTCGCCTTCTCCCATGTGTTCAAATGACTCCAGGAGAATTTTGTCAAAATACCAATTGATCAAATCATATTTGTCCTTGAAATTTCGATAAAAGGTCTGCCTTGTTATGCCACACGCCTCCACAATCTCTTTGACTGTAATTTTTTCCACGGGCGCCGTTTTCATGCATTGTTTCATCGCATCCGCAAGCCGGTATTTCATGCGGTCGGTATTTTTTCCGTATGCATTGCTGTCACACAAATATTCCATAGGTATTGCTCCCTCTTTTACCACAAATCTTTTCCTCTCTCTTCTCTGCTCTTAGACAGATTTTGTCTCTTTCTAAGTTCATCTTTCTGTCAAAATTCCTTAAATTTATTATATACAGATTGTCTGAAGAACACAAGAAAAAAGCCGGCACGCTGTATGATTTGGTACCGGTTTTTTCTCTTGTTTTATTCTTTTTTATTTTTAGATGGTCGGCTCCTCATGATATTTCCGATATCCCGGATGTCTGCCCGTAACCTGATACTGCTCTCTCATAGAGATCAGACGGTCGATATTCTGGCGAGAAAGTTCCCTGGCACCTCCGAGTAATTTTGCATTTAAGGAAATCTGCGCAAACAATTCCAGTGTTTCCATCCGGTAATATGCCCCGATGATATCCGGCCCTACTACCAGTGCGCCATGATTCTGTAAAAGCATCGCATCATGATCGGCAAGATACGGAGCGATCGCTTCAGGTACTTCCTCTGTGGAAGGTGTTCCGTAAGGAGTAACCGGAACGGAGCCGAGGGAGATCACAGTTTCAATCATCGAATAATCATCCAGCGGAATGTTTGCCACTGCAAACCCGGTCGCCACCGGCGGATGTGCGTGCAGCACTGCTCCGACATCTTCTCTTTCTCTGTAGCAGCGCAGATGCATTTTAATCTCCGAAGAAGGGCGCAGTCCTTGTTCTCCATCAAGAACCTTCCCGTCTTTATCAATATGGACAAGTTTCTCCGGTGTAATAAAACTTTTGCTCATACCTGTAGGGGTTGCAAGAAATGTCCCATCTTCTAATCGAACGGAAACATTTCCATCGTTGGCTGCCACCCATCCTTTTTGCCACATTTTATGACATACGTCACAGATCTGTTCTCTTAACTCTCTATACTCTTTCATAATATGTTGTCCTCTCTCACTTTTACTGTATGTTTCCAGATTTCATATATTTCATCCCACACTTCGGTGTCCGAAGGCTCGTACCGTTTAAGATCTTCTGAAGTTCTGATCAGACCACGAAGCTCCTTTACATCTTTCACTTCCTGCTCTGCAATGAGCTGCATACCAAGATTTCCATATACCGTTGCTTCCTGTGGACCTGTGATAACCGGTACCTTGCAGGCATTGGCCGTCATCTGACAGAGCAGATTGCTTTGGATCCCTCCACCCACCATATAGATCGCCCGATATTTTTTTTGCGTACAATCTTGAATTTCTTCCATTGCATTTCTGTAACAAAGTGCAAGACTCTCATCGATTCCCCTGACAATTGCTCCCGGTGTTTCGGGAATGTTCTGTCCGCTCTCTTGACAAAATCTTCGGATTCTCTTTGGCATATTTCCTTCCGGGAAAAAATCGGTGCATCCGGGTCTAACAGACAGCAAAACGGTTTTGCAGATTTTGCCATGTTCTCTAGCTCTCCAAAGGAATACGCCTGTCCTTCCCGCATCCATTGCCTGCGGCTCTCCTGAATCATCCACAATCCCACAATATTTTTCAAAAAGGAAATTTTATTTTCACAGCCGCCTTCATTTGTCATTCCGTAGGAAAATGCTTTCTCATTGATCAGCGGCTCCTTTAACTCCGTCCCAAATAATGACCATGTACCACAACTCAAAAACAGAAAATCCTCTTCTTCTGCCGGAATTGCCGCCATAGCACTCTGCGTATCGTGACCTGCCACCGTAATAACCTTCAATGACTTCACACCAAGTTCCTGACTCAGCTCTCTTCGGAGCATTCCAAGCGGTGTGCCAGGCATGGAGATATCTGGAAACAGTCTTCTGGAAATCCCTGCTGCTTTTAAGATTTCTTCTGACCAGCTTTTTCCTCTCGCATCCAGAAGCTGTGAAGTGGAAGCAATCGAATATTCCGCAGTCCTTTCTCCTGATAGAAAATACCCGAACAAATCCGGCAGAAACAAAACTTGCTCTGCCATACCAAACAGGTCTTTTCGGATCTTTTTCTCCGCCAGAAGCTGATAGAAAGTATTGATCTCCATAAACTGGCTTCCTGTAATTTCATACAAAAAGGACTCTTCTATCTGTGCAGCAGCTTCTCTTCGCATTCCGCTGGTACGCAGATCACGATAATGGATTGGATTTGTAAGAAGTTGTCCGCTTTGATCAAGCAGACCATAATCGACACCCCAGGTATCAATTCCGATGCTGTCCGTGTTCCCTCCTGCTTTTAATATTCCTTTTTTCAGTTCACAGAACAATCTGAGGAAATCCCAGCACATCACGGAAGTTTCTTTGCCCCACAAAGTCACCGGTTCATTTGTAAAACGATGTATTTCTTCCAGAGAAATCTGGTTTCCGTCAAAATTGCCTTTTACTACTCTTCCGCTGGAACCTCCAAAATCGGCCGCCAGCATGTGCTTTTCTGCCATTTTCTATCCTTCTTTCTACTTTTTAGTCGTTGGAGCACTCCAGAAGTTTTATCGATAAAGCGGTCCATAAGCGGAACATGCCCGATAGTCCTGCCCTTCTTTATCCATTCCGAATGCATTCCATGCAGCTGGACGGAAAATGTTCTCTTCTGCTACATTGTGCATAGATACCGGTATCCTTAACATAGAACAAAGTGTGATCAGATCGGCACCGATATGTCCGTAGCTGATTGCCCCATGATTTGCTCCCCAATTGTTCATCACATCATAAGCGGTCCGAAATGCCGGACTGTCATTAGTTCTCGGAACAAACCAAGTACACGGCCATGTATAATCTGTTCGCTTCCATAGAATGTCTGATACCTCCTCCGGCAGTCGGATCGTCCATCCCTCTGCAATCTGCAGCACAGGTCCAAGACCTTTGATCAAATTCAGGCGGACCATTGTCACTGGCATCTCTGCATTGGTAAGAAATCTCGAAGAATAACCACCACCGCGAAAGTATCCAAAATCTGCAGGATTCCATGTGACATTTTCTAGAATCTGTCTCTGATCTTCCTCAGTCACTTCATACCACGGCTTCATGACTGCATTGCCACAATCATCTTTCGCTTCTCCACAGGCATCCAGACATGCTGCGCCAGAGTTGATCAGATGGATCATTCCGCCTGCTTTGGCAGCTTTTCCTTCCATGGTATATCCTGTTGCTTTCCATACAGCCTCTGGACTCCAGTAAGTTCTGACATCTGCAAAAATCTGTGCACGATTTGTCAAAAGTTTCATAAACAACATTCCAATTCCGTTTAACACATCATTTTCTGTAGCAAGGATATACGGCTCACGCGGTCCATCCCAGTCAAAGGAGGTATTTAAAAGTGCCTCTGCAAAATCTCCGTTTGGATAAAAATCTGTCCACTGTCTCTGTCCCTGAAAACCTGCTGCCAAAGCATTGTGTCCCATCTGTTCTTCCTCGCATCCTTCCGGAAGATTCGGATTTCCATTCATGAGGTCTTTGATAATACACATCATTTTTACAACAAATTCCCAGTCATGGTCTTTCTGTTCTCTTGTTTTTTGTACCGCTTCCGGATTTTTATCAAATCCTTCTTTGCAGTGTTCTTTTGTCCATTTGAGTGCCTTCTGAAATTCTTCTTCATCGTAGATTCCTTCTTCCATGCGGCGGATCAGTTCTACTTCGTCCACAGATTCCATACGCATACCGAGATACTCTTCCAAAAATGCAGCGTCGATGATGGAGCCACCAATTCCCATTGTCACAGATCCAATCTGCAAATAAGAAGTTCCACGCATAGATGCCACTGCTACTGCACTTCTCCCAAATCGAAGAAGCTTCTCCTTGACATCTTCAGGGATCTCGCGCGCGGAGGCAGGCTGTACTTCATGCCCATAGATTCCAAATGCTGGAAGACCTTTCTGCGCGTGTGTTGCAAGGACACTTGCCAGATAGACTGCTCCTGGTCGTTCTGTCCCGTTAAATCCCCAGACCGCTTTGATCGTTTTCGGATCCATGTCCATTGTCTCGGCTCCATAACACCAACATGGTGTCACAGTGAGTGTAATGTCAACCCCCTCCCGACGGAACTTAGCCTGGCAGGCTGCCGCCTCTGCGACACCGCCAATTGTTGTATCAGCCAGAACAACTTGAACAGGCTCTCCATTTGCATACCGGAGATTCTCACGGAAAAGAGTTGCAGCTGCTTTTGCCATGCTCCAGGTCTGCTCTTCCAATGATTCTCTTACTTTTAAATATCCTCTTCTTCCATCTATCGTTGGGCGAATCCCAATAACCGGATAAGCGCCGATTCTTCTGTTTCTGCTCATCGTTGTACCTCCTCCATTAAATTCTTCTTATAGGTTGCAAAGTCGATCGTCTCTCCACTGAGCCTTGATTCCTCCGCTGCCAGTGCCATCAGATGACTGTCTACAGAAATTCCGGCACCTGTCGGTACCTCGCTATTTTCTGAATTTCCAAGAAGCTGGACAAAATCGTGCATCATTCTCTCATCACTTCCGCTGTGTCCTTTGGACGGTGTATGTAAATAAATCTCCTCGGTATTTCCACTGACAAAATCAAAAATACGGATTCTTCCTTCCTCCATATCTCCTTGTATTTCTCCATTTGTTCCCATCAGCGTGATCGTGCGCTTACATTCTTTTGTAAAAGCACTCATCACAAAGGAAACTTCCACGTCATTTTCAAATTCCATATTGACGATCTGATGGTCTACTACCGTATTATCACAGCGGAACACACAGCGCCCGTACGGTCCTGTTTTCAACGCCGTGAGCACTGATTCTTTGTCACTTGTCGGAGTCACCGCATAGACAAGTCCGTCTGTCTCTGCCTTTGGATGTTCCAAATAAAACTTCGGTGCATAAAAAGCACAGTGATCTCTATGAGGGCATCCATCCATGCACTGCTTTGGTGCATGTGCAGGCGCATTTTCTTCTTTAAAAAAAGTAAGTTTCCCAAAAGAACTGATTTTTTTGCATGGAGCTTTTGCAAGCCACAGAAGAATATCCATATCATGGCAGCACTTCTGCAGGATCATTGGGCTGGATTCTTTTGCATTTCTCCAGTTTCCTCTCACAAAGCTGTGTGCATGATGCCAGAACCCGACTGATTCCATCGCCTGTATGCTCATTAACTTCCCTATTTTCCCGGAATCAAGTAATTCTTTCAGTTTTGTGTAAAAAGAGGAATAACGAAGCACATGGCAGATTGCCAGCACCCGATTATATTTTTCCGCAAGCATTCCCATTTGAATGATTTCTTCTTTTTTAGGCGACATCGGCTTTTCACAAAGTACATGATACCCTCTTTGAAGAGCCATCGTCACTGGCTCATAATGCATCTGATCCTGTGTGCAGACAAGTGCACAGTCTGCCATACATTCTTTCTGAAGTAGCTTTTCATAACTTTCATATTGATTTTCTTCTGGAATTTTATGAAGTGCTGCTATCTGCTTTCTGCGCGCAATATCAGGTTCTGCAACTGCTACAATTTGAAATTCATCTGGATGTTCCAGTGCATAGGAGGCGTATACATGTCCTCCGCGGAGCCCTGCTCCAATTAGGATGGCTGTTATTTTTCCCATGAGTCTTTGTCTGCTCCTTTCTTTTTCAGGACAATTTTCAAAACAGTATCTGTCTGATCTGGAAGTGGATAAGTAAATACCGGATTTTCTCCAAAAGAAACAAATGCTGATTCTTGAAACTGTACGGTATTCCATGCTTCTCCACGATTCATCTCACTTCCATCTGCCAGATAGTAAACGACATCTAATTCCTCTGGTGTAATCCCGTAAAGCGGCATGGCTCCCAGCGCTTCCTCAAATACATGTGCATAAATCACATCGCCTTTTTGCGTGTATCTCCCCCATTCCGGTTTCAGACGTTCGCAGATAGTATTTCCATAAATACTTTCACCGTTTTTCTTCATCCATACACCAATCTCTTTTAAAATTCTGACACTCTCACAAGGAATATTTCCTTTTGCATCCGGTCCTACATTCAAAATCATATTTCCGCCTTTGCTTGTACATTCTACTAGCTTACGTATCAGCATCTGCGATGATTTAAAGGTATGGTCAAAATTGCAGTACCCCCAATGGTTGTTCATTGTCGCACAAAGTTCCCATGGAATCAGCTCTCCCTCCTGATCCCGGATTCCCTCCGGCGGAATAATCTGTTCCGGACTTGCAAAATCACCACTGAAGATCGAAGGCTCCGCCGTCGCAATACTTCCATGATCTTCCCCGGAACCTTCCAGACGGTTATCAATAATAACATCCGGCTGATACATTCTCACCATGCGGATCAACTTCTCAGCGCGCCATTTCTCCCCACACATATCATCGTAGGAAAAGTCAAACCAGAGTAGATCTAACTTTCCATAATTCGTCACAAGTTCTTTTACTTGTCCATGCATATAATCTAAATAACGGTCAAAATCAATTTTTTCATCTTTGTATGCTTCACAGTTTCGCATCGGATGCTGGCGGTCTTTGTACTTTGGAAAATCCGGATGATGCCAGTCAATCAGTGAAAAGTAAAGACCAACTTTGATGTCTTCTTCCCGACAGGCATCCACAAACTCTCTCACAAGATCTCTCCCTGCTTTTGTGTTCGTACACTTATAGTCTGTCAGAGCAGAATCAAACAGACAAAATCCATCATGATGTTTCGCCGTCAGCACCGCATATTTCATCCCTGCTTCCTTTGCAAGACGCACCCACACTTTTGGATCATAGTCAACCGGGTCAAACAGGTCAAAATATTTTTCATACTCTTTCACCGTCATCTCGCGCTCTGACATAACCCACTCTCCGCAGGCAGGAATCGCATAAAGTCCCCAATGGATGAACATTCCAAATCTTGCATCCATAAACCATTTTGTTCTCTCTCTAATTTCCTGATTCATTTCTATCTTCTCCTTCTTTTCATATGCTGTATGATTATCCTTTTACTGCTCCTCCGGAAAGTGCTTCCACGAAAAACTTGCTGAATACACAATACAAGATAACCGGCGGCAGGATGATCACGACCATTGCCGAGAACAAACCATTATAGTTTGTCCGGAATGATGTTGTAAATGTAGATAACAATGCCGGCACTGTCAGTTTTTCGCGGTCGATCAACACAAGAGAGGCCCAGTAGTATTCATTCCAGTTATTTAAAAAGGCAAGAACCCCTGCTGTCATAATTCCCGGACGTGCCATCGGAAAAATAACCTTCTGCCATGTCTTCACATAACCGCATCCATCTATTCTTGCCGCATCTTCCATCTCCTTTGGAATATTCATATAGTAATTTTTAATTACAAAGAAGCTCACTGCCAGACCACTGCAAGAATAAATCAAGATTAAGGCGCCTCTCGTATCATACAAATGCAATTTATTGACCAGATTATAAACCGGATAGGTCAATGCAGTAGCTGGAATAAACATGGTCGAATACAGCATGACATTTACAAGCTTTTTCCCTTTAAAATCCAATCTTGCCACAACATAGGCAGACATGGAGATCATCACGATACTGATCACAACTGATACGAAAGAAATCAGTAAACTGTTTCCGAAATACCGCATCACATGATCACGGAAGGTAGAAATATATCCTTCCAGATAGATAGATTCCGGAAACATAAATCCCGGGCGTGCCATCGGATCTTTTTTGAAGCTGGAAAGTAAAAGCCATACAAGCGGAACAAGCGCTACAAATGCTGCCCAACACAGACAGATAACAGTTACGATTCTTGTCGCTTTTGAGTCTTTTTTCATTCGGTTTTTTAATACTTTCTGTCCGTTTTTTCTCATGAACGTTTTCCTCCTTTTGTCGGTCTTTTCCATGTGAGATTAAAAAGCATATTTATGATGACAATAATTAACATTCCTGCCAGAATCTGTACAACGGCAACGGTATTTGCACGGCCAAACTGTGTACGAGGACTTGTAATGGCAAGTTCCCGGATCACATAGCTGATGCTGTAAGTACCAGCTGCACCCTTTGTGAGAAAATATACTTCATTGTAAAGTAAGAATCCGCCAGTTGTCGCTAAAATACATACCATGCGCAGTGTTTCCTTGATCATCGGGATCGTAATATACCAATCCTGCTTTAACCCACTTGCGCCATCCAGTCTGGCGGCTTCTCTTACTTCTTCCGGAACTGCCATAATATTTCCGAGAATCATCAGTGTTGTCGTACCTGTAAAGAAAATATATGCAGCTGTCATTGCCCAGAATGCCGGTCCTTCAAGCAGAAGAATGCTGTCTTTAAAATCCTTGTTGAACAATTTGATAATCGGGTTTACCACCCCATAAAGCGGACTATATAGCTGTAAGAAAATCATACCCATAGCTGCTGTTGAGATCATATTCGGGATAATGTAAATATTCCGGATTAATTTTACCCCTTTCATCTTTCTGGAAAATGCAAGTGCAATCAATGTAGCGATCGGGATCTGGATGGCAACTCCCAAAAGTGCCCACAGAGAAGAATTTTTCAACGCTTCCCAAAAATATGGATAAGTATGAAAAATGTATTTGTAATTATCCCACATATTTTTTATGCCAAAAAATTCCGGTGCATTGATATTTGTGTAATCCCATTTGCAAAAGGAAGTGACAAAAACTGTCACGATCGGGTACAAATAAAAAATAACAAAAGCAATCAGTGTCGGAGCTAGAAATGCAAAAATGAATCCCTTCCTCCGCCAACCAAGTCTGTTATGTCTGTTCATCTTTTAAACCTCCTTTTAAGAACGATTTCTGTTCTGCCAAAGAAAAAGAGCTGTCGTTTTACGACAACTCTTTTCTACAAAACATTCGTTATCCGATAAGCGCTGTCAGTTCCTTTTGCAGCTGTTCAAACCGGCTGTCGATATCTGTTCCGGATACCGCACATTCCATTAAAGCATTGATCATGGATGTTCTTACATCTGATCCCCATACATAGTTCAGATCCTCTGCAATGTATTCTGCATCATTGACAAGTGTACATGCTTCGGCGAGTTTGATCGTCGCTGCATTTCCACTTTCTTCGGCAAGTTTATTTAAGTCTAACGTTGTGTTACATGGATTTGCCTGTACTTCTGTAAAGATCTTAGACTGCACTTCTTCGCTTGTCATATATTTTATAAATTCCAAAGCAAGTTTTTCTTCTTCCGCACTCAGTCCACTGGAAATTGTAAGTCCAGATCCTGCTGAAGACAAAGCTACATTTTCAGGGAAGATTGTCGGCTGAATCTTTTCTACCATACTTTCATCGATTCCACTGGCATTCCAGACACCATTTGGAAGCACTGCCATCGTCCCTTTTTTGTTAAAGTCATCCATCACATTTCCAAGATCTTCTACGGTGTGATCGGAGCCATTTGCCTGATCCATCTTCGCCACTCTCATAAATGCCTCTTGAAACGTCTTAGATTCGATTGTCTCCTGTGTCATTTCTGACTCCAAAAGTTCTCTTCCTTCCTCCGTAGATGCAAGCATTGCATTGAACATGATGATGGATCCCTGACCCGCTGCATATCCGTATGTATCACCGCCGAGTGCTCTGACTTTCTCCATTGCAGCCTCATAGCCATCCCAAGTACTTAAGTCTTCTAACGTTACCCCTGCCTGATCTAAAATTTCCTGATTGTACCACATTCCACGGCTTTCCATCTGATCGTGTACAGAATAAATATGTCCGTCTATATCATTCTGTGTATAGTTCAGTCCTACCGCATCTTTCAGATTGTTCTCATCGATGTAAGGTTTCATATCCAGCACAAGTTCCTGAGCAATTGCAGCCTGCGGCACTGCTGTTCCACAATCTACAAGATCTGGGAAACTTCCTCCTGCAACCTGTGAACTTACGATGTCATCCCGATTTTCAACTGCAATTGGTTTTAACTTTACTTTGCCGTCTGCATGGCTTTTTGCAAATTCCTCATAAATATCACGCATCACTTTTGCCGCCGGCCACTCACTTTCCTCATGGTAATATCCGTGATAGAATTCCAACACAGCTTCTGCATTTTCTTTTTTCTCCTTTGCCGTCCCTTTTGTTTCTTTGGAATCTCCACATCCTGCAAGCGCCGTTGTTCCCATCGCTACCGCCAATGCAGTACTGATTACTCTTGCTTTCATTTTCTTCATCCTACTTCCTCCTCCACGCACAGTTTAAAATTCTCCTTGTTTTGTGCATTCATTTAATTTATGTGCTTATTTTAAGCATTTTTCTGTGCATTTTGAATAAAGTATTTTTACGAATAGTTTGTTCTATATTTACTTTTTAACTTTTTATATGGATTATATTTACTTTTTTAGTCTGTTTTGACTATTTCGTTCTAGTAATTGAAAAAAAACTTCTCCACTCATCTCCTCCTGAAAAAACACCGGCAAATATTCCTCGAATATATGCATCTGTGCACTGTTCCACAAATTTGCCGGTACTTGGATCTTTATTTCTGCCTGTTTCACTTCCGTAGCCGCCTGGCAGAACCGGGGCATTTTTTCGCTATACTGTTCGATTGTAATCTGAGGATTTGCCGGCATCTGTCCGGTTTTCAGCAAGATTCTCTCTTGCACCTCTTTGCTGAGCATATACTTCAAAAATTTTATGCTTGCATCGATTCGTTTTTCATTCTCTGTATTTCCAAGAAGATATCCAAGCCCCGCGGATTCACAGGCAATCTCTGCACCTTCTCCAAAAGGAAGAAGCGCATAAGATACCGGAAGAGTCTCATCGATCATAAATGCTCCCCAAATTCCATTGATGTACATTGCAAGCTTTTCATCATTGAACAGGTCTGTTTCATCCCGATAGCTATATTCCTTGCTTAAAGGTTTTGTATAATGCCACAACTCTTTCTGCTGCTCTAACACAGTACAGATTTCTGACTGAGACATTGGAACCTTGTTCTGACTGATCGCAACACTCCCTCTCCCTCTATTCTTTGCAAGCATCTGATCTGTGATATAGAGATATCCCTCCACGGTAGGTCCAAGAGGCATCACATCCTTGTTTGATGTCTCAGACCACGTTTGAATCTTTTGACATGCGCTATAAAATTCTTCCCATGTCTCTGGAATAGACGTAATTCCAGCTTCACGAAAAATCTCTTCATTGTACCAGTAACCTCCACCAAGCATAAGGACATCGGAGACGGTATAGAGCTTACCATCCCTCGTCTTCCAATACTCCATACTAGATGGGGCAATGCTGTGCAACAATTCTTTATCCTCCTTAATGTATGGCATAAGATCCAGCGCCAGTTCGTTTTCTATCATAAACTGGTACAAGGATTCCTTTCCTGCATCCCCACAGAAAATCACATCTGGAAGATCTCCCACAAGAATTCTGTCCTCTGCCCGTTCTACCATCTCTTTTCCTGTCGGCATTGCGATCAGATTCAGAGAGATATCCGGATACTTTTTCTGAAAATCGGAATAGATTTTCTGCATTTCTTTGTGATCCATCTCCGTGCTTCCCCAGCCATGCATCACTGTGATCTCCACCTGCTTTTCCTTTCTTTCACTGCAACCTGACAGAAAAAATACTGCTCCTATCATACAGATAATAAATATCCTCTTACTTTTCCTCATGCTCCTCCCCTCCTACATTTCTGAATTCTTTTGGCGACATATGCGTATATCGTTTAAATACACGGGAAAAATAGCCGGTATCCTCAAATCCAACAGCCTCTGAAATCTGATATATTTTCCAGTCTGTTGTAGTCATGTATTCTTTTGCCTTTTCTACACGCTTTCTCAAAATATCATCAAAGAGATTTATGCCCCTTTTATTTTTATACAGTCGACTTAAGTAGCTTCCATTGGCATGAAGCGCTTCCGCCATCTCCTCCAGTGTGATTTTCTTTTCCAAGTTTTCCTCGATATAGCGAAGCATCTGATCATAGAGACTATCATTCTCTTTCTTTTCCTCCAGCTCTCCACTGACTGACAAAGACTCTTTTTGCAACTTTTCTAAATTTTGTATCGCCTTTTCTACTGCTCCCGGGAGTTCCTCTAGGACGGAAATTTTCAACACATACTCACACACCCCATACTTGATCGCCGCTCTCGCATACTCAAACTCAGAATAGGCGCTCAAAATAATCACCTGGGTCTCCGGATACGTTTCATAGATATACTGACAAACCGCCAATCCATCTGCTCCTGGCATTCGGATGTCTGTAATTACAATATCTGGTTTCTCCTCCTTCATTCTGTCTATCAGTTTCTTTCCATCTTCTGCTACATACTTAAGACTGCATCCCATCTTTTCCCATGAAATTAATTTTTGCAGTGCCTCCCGAATATAGGCCTCATCATCTGCTGCCATCACGTTCCACATCATCCGCTCTCCTCTCCGAGGGTATTACAATCTCCACAGTCGTTCCCTCTCCTTTTTTTCCTGTCACCTTCCATGTGTGGTTTTCTCCATATAAAATATAAAGAAGTCGCTTTGTATTTTCCTGTCCGGTATGTGTATGTCCTTCTTTTTCCCGGACCGTTTCCATATCTTCTTCCTCAAACCCTACACCATCATCTTCTACAATAATATGAAGCCGCTTGTTTTGTTCATAAAGTATTACCTGCACCTTTCCACTGCCCTGTTTTGGTTCCAGACCGTGCGATACCGCATTTTCCACAAGCGGCTCGATCAAAAGTCTCGGAATCAGATTTTCTTTGACTTTTTCTTCCGGACAGATAATCTCATAAGTGATCTTGTCCTGAAATCTACTATTTTGAAGATATAGATAAAATTCCACTAACTCCAGTTCCTCTGCCACTGGAATCATAATCTCCTTTTTTCGGAAAATTTTTCCTCTCACCAATTCAGAGAATGCCCGCAGACATTGATACAGTTCTTCATTCCCTGCCAATTTTGCCTTCAGACTCAGCATGGAAAGGATGTTAAACTGAAAATGCGGTGTGATCTGTGCCTGGAGATACTTTACTTGAAGTCTCGTTGCGGTAAGTTCTTTCTCATACACTTCAAGTATCAAATGCTGGATCTTATCCGCCATCTCATTAAATACTACAGATATATCATGGAACTCCTGAATCTGAAAATCATCCATTCGGATATCAAATTGTTCCTCCCCAAATTCATGCATACTTTCTCTTACTTTCTTCAATGGTTTTGACAATCGATACCCAGAAACAAATGCAAGAGCGGCTGCCAGGACAAGTGCCAGAAGAAGGATGAATAAAAACGCAAACAATGTTGGACGAAGAACGACATAGAGATTTTCTTTCCCGACTACCGAAGAAATCTGGATATCAAATTCGCCGTCAGCACTGCTGTATACCAGATTATCGCCCTCTATTTTTCTTCCGTCCGAAAACAAAATTTCATCGTTTCCTTTGATTTCCCATCCCCAGTCCTGGTACCCTTCCACTGCCGAAAAAATCTCTTTTATCGCCTCTCTCTCTATTTGCACCATGCAGATTCCTACGTTGTTCATACTTTCATCATATATTGTAAAACAGAGATACCACTTGCCATTTCGGATATAACTTTGATATCGACAATTTTCTTCATAAAACTCTGTTAAAATGTGCTGACAAATTTCTTTCTCCTCCTTTGCTGCCAAAACAGTCAGCGGATAATAGCGTCTGTCAAGTTCCTTCCCCACTTTGTTAAATAAATGTACACTTTCAACGAATGGGGTTTGCTCTGCCAGGTTTCCCGCCGAAAAAAGTTCCATCATATATCCAAGCTGTTTTTCCGCATTTTCCTGATCATAAGATTCATTTTTTAAAAATGCTTCCAATAATGGATTATGACGGATAGAAACTGCGCCATCTGAAATAAACTGGATGTGGCTTTGGATCTGCTCGTTTGTACTGTCCAGGACATATTGCATATCTTCTTTTGCATTTTGTAAAAATACACTGATCAGAACAACTCCCAAGAGAAACAGTGTCCCTACAGAAGTCACTACTGTCAGAAGTGTAAATTCCTGGCTGAGTGTTTTTCGTTTTTTCTCTTTTCCCATTTTCTGTCTCTGAATCATGTCCTCTGCTTCCTTAAAATAAACTCTAATGGATTTATTCTAGCACAGCTTTTCCATAAAGTCATTTGCTTTTGTAGTTTTTCTTCTCTATTTCATTTAAAATCCTATATTTTTTATACATTTTGCCCAACAAAGAAAAGGCGGAACATTTTTCTATGCGAAAATAAGTTGAAAAATATTCATGACAAATGGGAGAAAATAGTGACGTATTTTTTGATGAATGGTATAATATAAGAAATTTAGCAGCAGTGAAAATGATTTTTCATAGAAAGGAAAAACAAATGAGGTTATAGCAGTGAATAAAAGTTATGATTATATTTAGTAATCTCGCTATTCTATTAAAAAATAACGAGATTTTTTATTTCAGTCTATGTTTCTAGATAGGAAATGTCAATTTTTATCCTCTCCGGCAACTGCCTCCAACGCATATAGTAATGCCTTTGAGATGGTGGAAAGTTCCATTGTAGCTGTTCCGACAGGCTTTCCGACGCCTTGCTCTGTCGCATATGGCACATGAATAAAACCGCCTCGAATAGAAGGATATTTTCTATCAATCAAATAAAGAAGATCATACATCACACTGTTACATACATAAGTCCCCGCTGTGTAAGATATGCTTGCAGGGATCCCATGATCCTTGATGTTTTTTACCATTGCTTTTACCGGAATGGTTGCAAAATATGCCGTATCTCCATCTTCTTGCACTTTTACATCCATAGGTTGATTTCCGGCATTATCCGGAATTGAAGCTTCTACAAGGTTGATCGCAACACGCTCCCCTCCGATATCGGCTCGCCTTCCCGCCTGCCCAACGCAGATTACTGCATCCGGCTGATGTTGCAGAATTCCTGTTTCCACAACTTTTCCGGCCTCTCCAAACACAGTTGGAATTTCCATTTTTACAATCTGTATATCTCCTGCCATATCTGGTAAAAGCTTCACTGCTTCATAAGCAGGATTTACACTTTCTCCTCCAAATGGCTCAAATCCTGTAATTAAAATTTTCATCTCTGATCTCTCCTGTACTTTCAATTCTGTTACTTATGATACGGTGCTCCTTCTATAATCCGATATGCACGATAAATCTGTTCCAGCAAAATAACACGCATCAGTTGATGCGGAAAAGTCATTTTGGAGAAACTCAATGCATAATCGGACTTTTCTAAAACTTCTTCGCTAAGTCCAATCGAGCCTCCAATCACAAAAATAATATGGCTTTTCCCTTGAATTCCAAGTTGTTCGATTTTTTCGGAAAATTCTTCGGAAGATAACAATTTCCCATTGATTTCCAAAGTAATCACATAGGCACCTTCTTTTATATGCTTTAAAATACGTTCACCTTCTTTTCTGCGAATTCCATTTTCTACCAATACGCTTGCCTGATCGGGGGTTTTCTCATCAGCCACTTCGATGATCTCCAATTTGCATGATTTGCTCAGCCGCTTTGTATACTCGGCTATTGCATCTTTCAAATATTTTTCCTTTAATTTTCCAACAGTAATAATTGTAATTTTCATGTTCATCTCCCTGCTCTGTACAAGACAGTGCTCTATCTTATTTCTTTTCTCCTATTATTCCGGCGAAAAAAAGGACTTCCGTTTCAGTCATATACGGCAGTCCTTTTTTGTCACATCAGATCTGACTGAGATATTTCCTCTCTCAGTTCTTCCCTGAAACAACGATAATACTATCTTTTATTTATTGCTTAAGTATTCGTGAATACCTTTTGCTCCTGCTTTTCCCGCACCCATTGCAAGGATAACAGTTGCTGCACCTGTTACAGCATCTCCTCCGGCATAGACACCCTCTTTTGTTGTCTTACCGTTCTCTTCTTCTGCAACGATACATTTCCATTTATTTACTTCCAGTCCTTCTGTTGTAGAAGAGATCAGTGGGTTTGGAGATGTACCAAGAGACATGATCACAGTATCAAGATCCATTGTAAATTCAGATCCTTCTACTTCTACCGGACGTCTTCTACCGGAAGCATCTGGTTCTCCTAATTCCATCTTCACGCATACCATACCTTTTACCCATCCATTTTCATCTACTAAAATTTCTTTTGGATTTGTAAGAAGATCAAAGATGATTCCTTCTTCTTTTGCATGGTGTACTTCTTCTACTCTGGCAGGAAGTTCTTCTTCACTTCTACGATATACGATATGTACTTCTGCACCAAGGCGAAGAGCTGTTCTTGCAGCATCCATCGCAACGTTACCACCACCGATGACAGCAACTTTTGTTCCTGCAGCGATTGGGGTATCATAAGATTCATCAAACGCTTTCATCAAGTTGCTTCTTGTCAAGTATTCATTTGCAGAGAATACACCGTTTGCATTTTCTCCCGGGATTCCCATGAATTTTGGAAGTCCTGCTCCAGATCCGATAAATACTGCCTCAAATCCTTCTTCCTCGATCAATTGATCGATAGTTGTAGATTTACCGATGACAACGTTTGTCTCAAATTTTACTCCGAGTTCTTTTACTTTCTCAATCTCTTTTGCAACAACTTTCTGTTTTGGAAGACGGAACTCAGGAATACCATATACTAATACACCGCCCAGTTCATGGAGTGCTTCAAATACAGTTACTTCATATCCTAATTTTGCAAGGTCACCAGCACATGTCAGTCCTGCGGGACCAGATCCGATTACAGCAACTTTGTGTCCGTTTGTCTTCTCTGCGCCAACTGGTTTAATGTCATGCTCTAATGCGTAGTCAGCAACAAAACGCTCTAATTTACCGATGGAAACCGGTTCTCCTTTGATACCACGGATACATTTTCCTTCACACTGTGATTCCTGAGGACATACACGTCCACAAATTGCAGGAAGTGCAGAAGATTCTCCAATGATCTTGTAAGCTTCTTCGATATTTCCTTCTTTTACTTCCTTGATAAATCCTGGAATATTAATAGCTACCGGACATCCCTGCACACATTTTGCATTCTTACAGTTGATGCAGCGAGTTGCTTCTTCCATTGCTTCTTCTTTGTTATATCCAAGACAAACTTCTTCAAAGTTTGTTGCGCGTACTTTTGGTTCCTGCTCTCTTACAGGTACTTTCTTTAATACATCTGCCATTAGTTGTCACCTCCGCAATTTCCACATCCGCCATGATGTGTATCGCCTTCCTGCAATTTCAAAATTGCACGGCCTTCTTCTGTTTTATACATTAACTGTCTCTTCATTGCCTGGTCAAAATCTACCAAATGTCCATCAAATTCCGGTCCGTCAACACATGCGAATTTGATCTCATCTCCTACCTGAAGACGGCATGCTCCGCACATACCTGTTCCGTCTACCATGATCGGGTTCATGCTGACGATTGTAGGAATCTCTAATTTTTTTGTCAGAAGACATACAAATTTCATCATGATCATCGGTCCGATTGCAACGCATCTGTCATATTTCTTGCCTTCTCCGACTAATTTTTCGATCATGCTTGTTACCATTCCGTGGTGTCCGTAAGAACCATCATCTGTACAGACATAAAGATTTCCAGCAACAGCTTCCATCTCTTTTTCAAGGATCAGCATCTCTTTTGTCTTAGATCCAACAATTACATCTACGTCTATTCCACGTTCGTGCATCCATTTTACCTGTGGATATACAGGAGCTGCCCCAACACCACCTGCTACGAACAAAATCTTTTTATTCTTTAATTCTTCAAGATCTTCTTCTACAAATTCAGAAGCACATCCTAAAGGACCTGTAAAGTCTCTGAAGTAATCCCCCTCTTTTAACTCTGCCATCTTATCTGTGGAAGCTCCTACAATCTGGAATACGATTGTCACTGTTCCTGCTTCTCTGTCATAATCACAAATCGTCAATGGAATTCTTTCCCCTTTTTCATCCATTTTTACGATTACAAACTGTCCCGGCTGACAGTGTCTTGCAACTCTTGGTGCTTCAACATCCATAAGAAAAATCTTATCTGCTAATTTTTCTGCCTTTTGTATTTTATACATCTTGCGCCTCCTAAAATTTTATATATTACCTATTTACCGCTAAGCCGTGAATAAGCATACATGATTATTAATATAATATATCATTCTTCGTTAAAGTTCAAGTATATCTTGCGATAATGTTAAAAATTTATCGGCATTTTCTAGTAATATTTCCTAAAGATTCTTTTAAAAAGCTTTTGGAAACAAACAAAATGGCACATCTTACGGAAGACATGTACTCCTGCAAAATGTGCCTTTTTGATTTTCTATCTAAGTAATCATTCAACTGCCTGATCCGGGCAAAACCTGTTTTTCAAAAGGTCGTTCTCTTGACAGACTTTCTAATTAGAAATCAACTTCTGTTCCGTAATAAATACATGTAAATAATCTCTCCATTGTTTCCGGATCGATTGCTCTTGGATTAGACCCTGTACAGGCATCTCCAACTGCATTTTTTGCGATTTCAGAAATCTTTTCTTTGAATTCATCTTCTTTAATTCCAAACTCTTTTAATGTTGCAGGAATTCCAAGGATTACGTTAAATTCATTGATTTTTTCACATAAACTATTGATCAGTGCTCGTTCGGAAGCTCCGGCAAGACCTACTCTTCTTGCAATCTCAGCATAACGCTTTGCAGCGACAGGATCTTTTGCATTATACTTGATGACATATGGAAGGTACATTGCATTTGCAAGACCATGTGTAATATGTCCTGTTGAGAATGCTGCACCTGTCTTATGTGCCATAGAATGTACAATACCAAGCAACGCATTAGAAAATGCCATACCTGCAAGGCACTGCGCATTGTGCATCTGTGCTCTTGCTTCCATGTTTCCTTTGAAAGAAGCTGGAAGATAATCAAATACCATCTCGATTGCCTGAATTGCAAGTGGGTCTGTATATGCACAATTCAAAGTAGATACATAAGCTTCAATTGCATGAGTCAGAGCATCCATACCTGTATAGGCAACCTGACGTGCCGGAAGTGCTTCTACCAACTCAGAGTCAACAATTGCAACATCTGGTGTAATATTAAAATCTGCCAATGGATATTTGATTCCTTTTGCATAGTCTGTGATCACAGAGAATGCAGTAACTTCTGTTGCCGTTCCTGATGTAGACGGAATTGCCGCAAACTTTGCTTTCTGACGCAGTTCTGGGAAGTTAAACGGAATACATAAATCCTCAAATGTTACATCTGGGTATTCATAAAATGCCCACATTGCCTTTGCAGCATCAATTGGAGAACCTCCTCCCATTGCCACGATCCAGTCTGGACCAAATGCGCGCATTGCTTCTGCACCTTTCATAACAGTCTCTACGGATGGATCTGGCTCAACACCCTCGAATAACTGAACTTCCATGCCGGCTTCTTTCAAATAGTTCACTGCTTTGTCAAGAAATCCCTGACGCTTCATGGAACCTCCTCCGACTACGAGAATTGCCTTTTTCCCTTTCAGATTTTTCAGTTCTTCCAGACACCCTTTTCCGTGGTAAATGTCTCTTGGTAATGTAAATCTTGCCATTGTCATGCATCTCCTTTGAATATGTGTTGTTAATTTTTAAACAATTACATTATATCACTGTTAACAATTTAACGCAATTCTTTTTTTGTTATTTTACAAACAATTTATTTTCTTCTTACACTTCCTTATTCATAAGAATATGTGAGTGTATAATTCCTTTTTGTCACAGCACTTGCACGTCCCTTTTTGTCGATCAGCACTGCCGAAAACAAAGTATTTCCTTCTGGCATGTCAATTGGTTCTGTGTATTTATATGAATCTTCTGAATCCTTTTCCGGTACCTCACCATTGAAGGTATAATATGCCTCATATCCTTCGGGAACTTCAATTTCAATCATCGTATACTCATAGTACTGTCCTGTCGTTGGTGTTACAACCGGTGCATCTTCCAAAGGTAATTCTACCGTATATGTCTTCTCTTCCGTAAGACTTGGGACTCCTTTTTTATTTACAGCAATCGCTTTCACTGTCGTTGTACCTTCCGGGATAGAAATCGGTTCCTCATATTTTGTGCTGTCTGTTGTAGGTTCAGAGCCATCGATCGTATAGTAGATTTCTTTCGCTTTGGATGTCAATGTTAATTCCTGTACTTCATCATACTTACTTTCATCTAAACTAAATTTTGGCACCTTTACCTGATAAGATTTTAACGCAGTAAGAACACTTTCATCCTCACACTCATCAAGAAGGAGCGGAATCTGTGTCTCCTGATCTGTGGCAATATAAAAATCAATCATCTCTTCATACAATTCCACGCTGGTAGGATTTGCTTCGATAGCATCCCAGAATACCATCTCTGCCCTGTCAAGATCTTCCTGTGCATTGTACACAGCCGCAAGCCCAGCATACGCTTCTGCACGCGCCGGCTTTTTCTCTACTGCCTTCTCAAATGTACGGATAGCCTGATCATATTTCTGCTCCTTTGCCAATGCATATCCTTTTTTTATCTTGCCACTATAGGAACTTCTATAAATTCCGGCACTCAGAAGTGTCAGTAGTCCAACAGATGCTGCGGTCATACCAATCAACAAACGTCTCTTCTTCCTTCTGACTTCTCTTCGACGCGCAAGCCGTTTCTTTCTCCGTGCTTCTTCTTCAGCCTCAATCTGGCTTCTTCTCTGCACAAATTCTCGTTTCTGCTGCTCTTCCTGTTTCTGCTGTCTTAATTTCTCCTGTACTGCCTGGCGATAACGCTCCAGTTCATTTTCTGAAGTTTCTCCCCCGCCAATGGCATCCCGCACCTGCTCCGCCAGCATATCATCCAGCGGATTGTAATCTGGAACAATTCTGACTTCTGCGCCACAATACGGACAATATCCTAGGTCATATGTAATTTCTGCTCCGCATTTTGCACATTTCATTTAGTAAAAACCCCCTATTTGCATGCCGCCTCCACACAGTTATACATCAGCATAGCTCGTGTCATCGGTCCCACTCCTCCTGGAACCGGTGTGATTGCGCCAACTTTTTCTATTACGTCATCGTAATCGACATCCCCGCACAACACATTGTCTTCATTTCGGTGAATGCCGACGTCGATCACGACTGCATTTTCTTTTATATATTCTTTCGTTATAAATTTTGGTTTCCCGACTGCCGCCACAAGAATGTCTGCTCGCTTTGTAATCTCCTTTAAATCTTTCGTTTGGGAATGTGCGATTGTCACAGTTCCATTCTCCCTTAGTAGAAGAAGCGCTGTCGGTTTCCCTACATTGTTGCTTCTTCCAACAACTACACACTCTCTTCCACGGATCGAAATCCCCGAACGTTTCAAAAGTTGAATGACTCCAGCCGGTGTACAGCAGTCAAAGCCATCCCCTCCGATACAAAGCTTCCCGATATTGACCGGATGAAATCCATCCACATCCTTCGCCGGATCAATTGCCTTCACAACTTTTGATTCATCCATATGAGATGGAAGCGGAAGTTGTACAAGAATTCCATGCACATCTCCGGTGTGATTTAATTGATCGAGCAATGCGAGAAGTTCTTCCTCTTTCGTTTCTTCTGGCAGCTCGTAAGAACGCGATTCGATCCCGATATAAGCACAATCTTTCTTTTTCCCATTCACATATACCGTAGATGCGGGGTCATTTCCCACCTGTATCACAGCAAGGCAGACAGATTTCCCCTCCTGTTTCAGCCTTGCCACACGCTCTTTTAACTCTTCTTTGATCTGCATTGCAATCTGTTTTCCGTCAATAATCTGTGGCATATTTCATCTCTCCTTAGAATAAACCTGTAATATTTCCACTTGCATCTACATCAATATGATTTGCTGCTGGAACTTTCGGAAGTCCAGGCATTGTCATAACAGCTCCCGTAAGAGCGACAACAAATCCTGCTCCGGCATTTACATACACTTCACGGATATGCATATCAAAATTCTGTGGACGGCCAAGTAATGTAGCATCATCAGAAAGGGAATACTGATTCTTTGCCATACATACTGGAAGATTTCCAAATCCCATCTGCTCAATCTTTGCAAGTTGCTTTTCTGCTGCCGGAGCATACTCAATTCCTTTTGCGCCATAGATTTCTTTTGAAATCGTCTCAATCTTCTCTTTGAGTGTCAACTCATCGGAATATAACGGTGCGAAATGGCTTTCCTTTGTCTCCAAAGTCTGAAGTACCTTTTCTGCCAGTTCAATTCCGCCCTCTCCGCCGCGTTCCCACACTTTAGACAATGCAAACTCGCATCCTCGCTCCTCACAGAATTTTTGGATAAATGCATTCTCAGCATCTGTATCTGTCACAAACGAATTCAGTGTAACAATGACCGGAACATTATATTTCTGAATATTTTCAATATGTTTTTCCAAATTCACGATTCCTTTTTCCAATGCTTCCAAATTCTCTTCTGCCAAAGCATTTTTCGGAACCCCTCCATTGTATTTTAATGCGCGCACAGTCGCAACGATCACAACTGCATCTGGTGCCAGTTCACTGCTTCGACATTTGATATCAAAGAATTTTTCTGCACCGAGATCTGCTCCAAATCCAGCCTCTGTAATGGCAATGTCTCCAAGTTTTAACGCCATCTTTGTAGCTCGGACACTGTTACATCCATGTGCAATGTTGGCAAATGGTCCACCATGTACGATGGCTGGTGTATGTTCCAGTGTCTGGATCAGATTTGGTTTCATCGCATCTTTTAAAAGAGCTGTCATTGCACCTGTTGCCTGAAGCATATCGGCAGTAACCGGGTTGCCAGAGAAGTCATAGGCAACGATAATCTTGCCAAGACGTTCCTTTAAATCTTGAAGATTATTCGCCAGACAGAGTACCGCCATAATCTCTGAGGCAACTGTGATGACAAAATGATCTTCTCTTACCATTCCGTCCATTTTGCTTCCAAGTCCAATTACGATATTTCTAAGAGATCTGTCATTCATATCCAGACATCTCTTCCAGACAACCTGCCTTGGATCGATCTGCAGAGCATTTCCTTGCTGAATATGATTATCTAACATTGCTGCAAGCAGATTGTTGGCAGAAGTGATCGCATGAAAATCTCCTGTAAAATGCAGATTTAAATCTTCCATCGGAACAACCTGTGCATAACCTCCGCCTGCTGCTCCGCCCTTAATTCCAAAGCATGGGCCAAGGGAAGGCTCACGGAGTGCGATCACTGCCTTTTTATTTAATTTTGCCATTGCCTGTCCAAGTCCAACACTTGTCGTTGTCTTTCCCTCTCCTGCCGGTGTAGGATTAATAGCTGTCACAAGGACAAGTTTTCCATCTGGTCTGTCTTTGATCTGATCCCAAAGTTCATCAGAAAGTTTTGCTTTGTACTTTCCATAAAGTTCCAGATCATCCTCCTGAATCCCAATTGTCTCTGCCACCTCTTTGATCGGCTTCATCTGTGCTTCCTGAGCGATTTGAATATCTGTCTTCATCTTCTCTTCGTCCTTTCTTTTTATGCATCTGCTGCACTTACTTTATACATACTCCTCTATGTACTGCTCAAACTCTTCCATAGACATCAGTACCTTTCGCGGTTTGGTTCCTTCCTCCTCGCCAACGACACCAGCTTCGAAAAGCTGATCCATAATGCGTGCTGCACGGTTAAATCCAATTTTGAATACCCGCTGGAGCATTCCGATAGAAGCTTTGTCTTTTTCTATAATAAAACGTCCTGCATCTACAAAGTAGACATCGCGTTCATCGGCTCCTCCACCTGCTCCTGCAGCTGATGCCATTCCCGTCTGTGCACTGTTTACATGATTTTCTACTTCTTCATTATATATGGCATTTCCATTCTTTGTCACGAGATATTCTACAACATTTTGAACTTCTTTATCAGAGACAAATGCTCCCTGCACACGGGCAGGCTTCTGGTATCCCGATGGATAAAAAAGCATATCACCTTTTCCAAGAAGTTTTTCCGCACCGTTCATATCAATGATTGTTCTGGAGTCCACTCCCGAAGACACCGAAAAAGCAATTCGCGACGGCATATTTGCCTTGATCAATCCGGTAATAACATTCACGGACGGTCTCTGCGTCGCAAGAACAAGATGAATTCCCGCTGCGCGGGCAAGCTGTGCCAGGCGGCAGATTGCCTCCTCGATTTCCCCTGGTGCCACCATCATAAGGTCTGCAAGCTCATCAACAATAATGACAATCTGAGGCATTTTTTCTGGCTTTTCACCATTTTCTATCTGTTTTTCAACCTCAGATGCCTTTTCGTTATATCCCCGTAAATCACGCACATTGTATTCCGCAAATAACCGATACCGCTTATCCATTTCCACAACAGCCCAGTTTAAAGCTCCCGATGCTTTCTTCGGATCTGTAACTACTGGAATCATCAAATGTGGAATCCCATTGTAGACACTTAACTCTACAACTTTTGGATCGATCATGATTAATTTCACCTCATCCGGATCCGCTTTATATAAAATACTCATGATCAGTGTATTGATACAGACAGATTTTCCAGATCCTGTCGCACCTGCGATCAGAAGATGAGGCATCTTCATAATATCTGCCACAACAACCTTCCCTGCGATATCTCTTCCTGCTGCGAAAGCAATCTTGGAAGTACTCTTTTGAAATTCTTCCGTTTCCAGAAGATCCCGCAGCATCACTGGGGAAGTCTCTTTGTTCGGAACCTCGATTCCAACTGCAGCTTTTCCCGGGATCGGCGCTTCAATACGAATGTCAGCGGCCGCCAGATTCAATTTGATATCATCGGCAAGACCGACAATCTTACTGACTTTTACTCCCTGCTCCGGCTGAAGTTCATAGCGTGTCACAGATGGTCCACAACTTACATTTGTCACAGTAACACGTACTCCAAAATTATAAAGCGTCTGCTGCAACTTGTTCGCTGTCTCACGCAAATGTGCATCGGAATCCCCACCACCTGCTTTTCCGCGCTTCAATAGCGAAAGTGGTGGTCGCTGATAGTTTAATTTTGGTTGATGTTCCGTTTCTTTTCTCTCTCGTTCAACTTCTTCTGTCGCCTTTTGTGTCTCTTCCTCACTGGATTTCTTTTTCTTTGCTCTCGTATTTTTTTTCTCTGTTGCAGGATCCAGTGCAAATGGATCTCCTGCCGGAGCTACTTCTTCTAAAACTTCCTGTTCCAAAGTAGGCTCTGCACGATTGATCACAAAATCCAGCGGCTGTTCCTCAAATGGAACTTCTTCCGGTTTTAATTCTTTCAAATCTTCCTTAGGCTGTGTGAGCGTAGTATCAAATGTCACACCTGATATATGCTGATCTGCTTTGGCTTTGGCCGATTTTTTGATCTCTCGTTTCGCCGCTTTTTGCGCTTCTTTTATCGCTTTTGTTTCTTCTTTTTCAGCACGCGCTTCCTTTTTCGCAGATGCCTGTGTCCGTCTTTTTTTGACATCTTCCTTCGCAGATGTATAAACTTTTGCACTGCCCTTTTTCAGCCCTCTTAAAAAGGACTTTTCCGTGATCAGCACAAGAAAGATGATCATTAAAATAATCACTATCACATAAGTTCCCGCGACTCCAACTGCCGGGCACAACAATTTTGTAAAAATCCCTCCGAGCAGTCCGCCGCCCTTTTTCTCCTTCGCTGCATATCTGTAAAAGGAAATAATAGTCTGCTCTTTTTCAAATGGAACAGTAAGCAACTGTAAAAAAGTGCAGAGCATGAAGGAAAAACCAACTCCTGCCCCCAGTTTTATGTATGCAAAAGAATTACCTCTGTTTGAAAATACGAAAGCAGTCCCTAAAAAAAGTAAAACCGGCATGATATAAGCCGGCAGTCCAAAGATTCCGAACAAAAATGCAGAAACTGCATTTCCAAGAAATCCTCCCAGACCGAAATTACTCAGAATAAGAAGAATTGCCACTGCTAATGTCAAAAGAATGATAATTTCATCACGGAAAGAATAACTGTTTTGTGCCTTTTTCCCTTTTGTGCCTGCCTTTTTTGTTGTTTTGCCTTTCTTTGCAGCCATACAATATTCCCTCCTTGTTTCTTATTCGCAAGTTGCGGTACAGGCTATTTCCCATACCACAACAAAATATACTATGTTTATTATAACACTATTTTTTGTTCGCTTCAATCATTGCCTGCAATTTTTTTAATGCATCACTAATACCTCCAACCGCATCGATCAGTCCTTCCCGAACGGCATCTTCTCCTTCCAGCAATGTTCCCACATCTTTTACTAGCTGTGTCGAGTCTAACATCAACTCTTCGACACGGTCTTGAGAAATCCGGGAATGTTCTGCGAGAAACCGTGTAATACGATCTTGTGTCCGCTCCATATTCTTATAGCTTTGTAAGACACCAATAAACATTCCGGTCGAACGCACTGGATGCACGATCATAGTTCCACTCGGTACAATAAAAGAGTAGTCTGCCGACACCGCGAGAGGTCCACCGATAGAATGACTGCCTCCCAGTACAAGCGAAACTGTCGGCTTACTAAGCGATGCTATCATCTCCGCAATTGCAAGTCCTGCTTCCACATCCCCGCCCATTGTATTGAGAAGAATCAACACTCCATCAATTTCCTCATTATCTTCTATTTCCGCAAGCTTTGGAAGTAGATGTTCATATTTTGTTGCTTTTGTATTTCCCGATACTGCTTCATGACCTTCGATTTCTCCAATAATTGTAAGAAGCTGGATACGATGCTTTTCTCTGTCTTTGTCAAGTTCAAGCGCTCCCATTTCTTTAATTTGTTCCGTCTCTTTTTCTTGATGATTATCTCTTTCTTCCTGTCCCATTTCACACACTCCTGATATTTTCTTTTTAGTATGTGCAGAAAATAATATTTCATACTTTCCTGAAACATAAAGAACTCTTTGATCATATAAAAATACGTCTCACAAAATAATGTATCCCATCCATCGGACAACAGTATTCTGCAAGACGTATTTTATTTATTTATTTCTTCATCTGTACCATTTCATCAAAACAGGTCGGAGTTTCTTAGCTTACCATTAGACATAGGCAAGTGCTTGCTCCAAATCTGCAATAATGTCTTCTACATGTTCGATTCCGACACTAAGGCGGATAAGATCTGGCTGTACCCCTGCTTCCAGCAGTTCCTGCTCATTCATCTGACGATGTGTATGACTTGCCGGATGGAGTACCGATGTTCTCGCATCTGCAACATGGGTAACAATCGCAGCCATCTGAAGATGATCCATCATCGCAACCGCTCCGTCTCTTCCCGCTTTCAGTCCAAAAGAAATTACTCCACATGTACCATTCGGCATATACTTTTTCGCAAGTTCATGGTACTTATTTCCTTCCAGCCCCGCATAGTTCACCCATGCCACTTTTTCGTGGCTCTCAAGATACTCAGCAACTTTCTGCGCATTTTCACAATGTCGCTCAACCCTCAGACACAATGTCTCCAGTCCGATATTCAATAAAAATGCATTCTGTGGAGACTGAATCGATCCAAGATCCCTCATCAATTGTGCTGTCGCCTTCTGGATATAGGCCAGTTTTCCAAAGCGTTCTGTATAAATCACTCCATGATAAGTTTCATCCGGAGTTGTCAATCCCGGGAACTTTTCTTTTGCAGCATCCCACTCAAAATTTCCACTGTCTACAATACAGCCTCCGACACAAGTCGCATGTCCATCCATATATTTTGTAGTAGAATGTGTTACAATATCTGCTCCCCACTCAAATGGACGGCAGTTCACTGGAGTCGCAAAAGTATTATCAACAATCAATGGAACCTGATGTGCATGAGCTGCCTTCGCAAACTTCTCAATATCCAGAACAACAAGAGATGGATTAGATATGGTCTCTCCAAATACTGCTTTTGTGTTCTCCTGAAATGCAGCATGTAACTCCTCTTCTCCTGCATCCGGATCTACAAAGGTTGCTTCAATTCCCATTTTTTTCAATGTATGGGCATACAGATTATAGGTTCCCCCATAAAGTGCTGACGCACATACAATGTGATCTCCAGCTTCTGCAATATTCATGATCGCATAGAAATTTGCTGCCTGTCCAGAGGAAGTAAGCATTGCTGCAACCCCTCCTTCCAGATCGCAGATTTTCGCTGCCACGGCATCGTTAGTAGGATTCTGAAGTCTTGTATAAAAATATCCTGCCTCCTCCAGGTCAAAAAGTCTGCCCATCTGCTCACTGGACTCATACTTAAATGTTGTACTCTGGTAGATCGGGAGCACTCTGGCTTCTCCATTTTTCGGCTTCCAGCCTGATTGAATACATTTTGTCTCTGGTCTGTAATTATTGCTCATTTGCGTTGCCTCCTGCGTATTCATTCTGATTTTTTCTCACTAGAATCTAGTATACCATTCAGAAAATATTTGCACAAGAGCTATCTTTTTCATATTTTTTAATTTGTAATTGAAAATAATTTATCTAACTATGAAAATTTTATGCAAAAATGGCACAGCCGCTCTTTCACCTGGTTGGTGATCGATCTGACTGTGCCATTTATCCTTTTAAGAGAAACAGCTCCTTTTGCTGCAAAATAACTACATGCTATACTATAAACTGAATTTCTTATTCATCCCAGTTGTGGTACACTTCCTGGACATCGTCATCTTCCTCAAGCAGATCCAATGTCTTCTGAATATTTTTCAGATCCTGTTCATCTGTCAACTCTACCCATGTCTGTGGAATCATGGTCACCTCTGCATTTGCCATCGGAATTCCTGCTTCTTCCAATTTCAGACGAACTTCACTGAAATCTTCCGGTACTGTCAACACTTCGTAGCTGTCTTCCTCTTCCACAAAATCTTCTGCTCCTGCATCTAAAGCAAGCATCATCAGTTCATCAGAATCCATATCGCAATCTTCTTTTGCAATAATGATCTGTCCTTTCTCATCAAACATGAAAGAAACGCATCCTGGAGTCCCAACATTTCCACTACCTTTTGTGAAGGCGTTGCGGACATTGGATGCAGTACGGTTCTTATTATCTGTCAGCGCTTTCACAATGATCGCTGTTCCATTTGGTCCATATCCCTCATACGTAATGTGTTCGTAATTGTCAGCAGATCCTTCGCCCGCCGCTTTCTTAATACTGCGGTCGATGTTGTCATTTGGCATATTGTTTGCTTTTGCTTTTGCAATTACATCTCGCAGACGACTGTTATTTGCCGGATCCGGTCCGCCTCCTTCTTTTACTGCTACTGCAAGTTCTCTTCCGATCTTTGTAAAGATTTTTCCTTTTGCAGCATCATTTTTTTCCTTTTTATGCTTAATATTCGCAAATTTTGAATGTCCTGACATTAC
>OBVX01000243.1_pt1 | contig 44895 bp, 32 predicted proteins | sample 1495161 | NCBI WGS metagenome assembly OBVX01 (sample SAMEA2580023, study PRJEB22360) | human gut metagenome | reverse complement strand
GGCCTAATGGCTCAGTTGGTTAGAGCGCCGCCCTGTCACGGCGGAGGTCGCGGGTTCGAGTCCCGCTTGGGTCGTTCGTAGTGAAGAAAATACGATATTCACTACAAGTAATTGCGTGGGATCTTAGCTCAGCTGGGAGAGCATCTGCCTTACAAGCAGAGGGTCATAGGTTCGAGCCCTATAGGTCCCATTTGATGAGTTTATCTCATTATGCCGGCGTGGCGGAACTGGCAGACGCGCAGGACTTAAAATCCTGTTGTAGAAATACAGTACCGGTTCGATTCCGGTCGCCGGCATTGTATCTGGTTCTAGATACAATGAATTGAATATGTGTGCGTAGCTCAGCTGGATAGAGCACTTGGCTACGGACCAAGGTGTCGGGAGTTCGAATCTTCTCGCGCACGTATGCAAAGAGACATGATAATATCATGTCTCTTTTTTTAGATAATTAAAAAAAGTTCTTGACGTATGCTCCTCTCTTGTGCTATCATATACGTTGCACTATTGTGGTGCAGTGGACTTAGTGCGCTTATTCGCAGGAGTCCGGTAACGTTATAAACAACGGGTTCTGCCCTTATGTTAATAAAAACGAGAGGTGAAACGTCAAATGGAGAAAAACAGAATACGACCAGTCAAAGCCGGTAAAGGCATGCGTATGAGTTACTCAAGACAGAAAGAGGTATTGGAAATGCCGAATCTGATAGAGGTCCAGAAAGACTCCTATCAGTGGTTTTTAAAAGAAGGCTTAAAAGAAGTTTTCGACGATATCTCCCCGATCGCAGATTACAGCGGTCACTTGAGTCTGGAATTTGTTGATTTTACATTATGTGAATCAGATGTAAAATATACAATTCCGGAGTGCAAAGAGAGAGATGCAACTTACGCAGCACCTTTAAAGGTAAAGGTAAGACTTCACAACAAAGAAACAGATGAGATTAATGAACATGAGATTTTCATGGGTGATCTTCCTTTGATGACCGAGACAGGTACTTTCGTGATCAACGGAGCCGAGCGTGTTATTGTCAGCCAGTTGGTACGTTCTCCGGGTATCTATTACGGCATTGCTCACGATAAAGTGGGTAAAAAGCTGTATTCCTGTACCGTGATTCCAAACCGTGGTGCATGGTTAGAGTATGAGACAGACTCCAATGACGTATTCTATGTTCGTGTTGATAGAACGAGAAAAGTGCCGATTACAGTATTGATCCGTGCACTTGGTATCGGTACCAATCAGGAAATCGTCGATCTGTTCGGCGAGGAACCGAAGATCCTTGCAAGTTTTGGAAAAGACGTTGCAACGAATTATGAAGAAGGTCTTCTTGAGTTATATAAGAAAATCAGACCAGGCGAGCCGCTTACTGTTGAAAGTGCGGAGAGCCTTATTTCTGCTATGTTCTTTGATCCGAGAAGATATGACCTTGCAAAAGTAGGTCGTTACAAATTTAATAAGAAACTTATGTTAAAGAACCGTATCAACGGACATGTTCTCGCAGAGGATGTTGTAAATCTTGCAACAGGTGAGATCATTGCAGAAGCAGGTACGGAGGTAACAAGAAGTCTTGCGGATGATATCCAGAATGCGGCTGTTCCATATGTATGGATCCAGACAGAGACAAGAAATGTCAAAGTCCTTTCATCTATGATGGTTGATTTAAGAGCATATGTAGACTGCAATCCAAAAGATCTTGGTATCACTGAGTTAGTATATTATCCGGTACTTGCCCAGTTAATGGAAGAGCATACCGATATTGATGACTTAAAAGAAGCTATCAAAAAGAATGTGCATGACCTGATTCCGAAACATATTACTAAAGATGATATTTTTGCATCCATCAACTACAATATGCACTTAGAGTATGGTATCGGAAATGATGACGATATCGATCATCTTGGAAACAGACGTATCCGTGCAGTTGGTGAGTTATTACAGAACCAGTATCGTATCGGTCTTTCAAGATTAGAGAGAGTGGTACGTGAGAGAATGACTACTTTAGATTTAGATGGTATTTCTCCACAGAGTCTGATTAACATCAAACCGGTAACGGCAGCGGTAAAAGAGTTCTTCGGATCTTCCCAGCTGTCACAGTTCATGGATCAGAACAACCCGTTAGGTGAGCTGACACATAAGAGACGTCTCTCCGCATTAGGACCGGGTGGTCTTTCCAGAGACCGTGCCGGATTCGAGGTACGAGATGTTCACTATTCCCACTACGGAAGAATGTGCCCGATCGAGACACCTGAGGGACCAAACATCGGTCTTATCAACTCACTGGCAAGTTATGCAAGAATCAACGAGTATGGTTTCGTAGAGGCACCGTACCGTAAAATTGATAAATCAGATCCTAAGAATCCGCGTGTCACAGATGAAGTAGTTTATATGACAGCAGATGAAGAGGATAACTATCACGTAGCGCAGGCGAATGAGGCTCTGGATGCAGAAGGACATTTTGTACGTAATTCCGTATCCGGTCGTTACAGAGAGGAGACACAGGAGTATGAGAAAACCATGTTTGATTACATGGACGTATCTCCTAAGATGGTATTCTCTGTCGCAACAGCACTTATCCCGTTCTTACAGAACGATGATGCAAACCGTGCACTGATGGGATCTAACATGCAGCGTCAGGCAGTGCCGCTTCTTACCACAGATGCTCCGGTAGTCGGAACAGGTATGGAGACAAAGGCAGCCGTTGACTCCGGTGTATGTGTGATCGCAAAGAAATCTGGTATCGTAGAAAGCTCTGAATCAAACCAGATCATCATTAAGAGTGATGAAGGAACCAGAGATGTATATAAACTGACGAAGTTCTCAAGAAGTAACCAGTCTAACTGTTACAACCAGAGACCGATTGTATTCAAAGGTGACCGTGTGGAAGCCGGAGAAGTGATCGCAGATGGTCCGTCTACTTCAAACGGAGAGTTAGCACTTGGAAAGAACCCGTTGATCGGATTCATGACCTGGGAAGGTTACAACTACGAGGATGCCGTTCTGTTAAGTGAGAGATTGGTACAGGATGATGTTTATACATCTATCCATATCGAGGAATACGAAGCAGAAGCACGTGATACAAAACTCGGACCGGAAGAGATCACAAGAGATGTTCCTGGTGTCGGTGATGATGCGTTAAAAGATCTTGACGAGAGAGGTATCATCCGTATCGGTGCAGAGGTTCGTGCCGGTGATATCTTAGTCGGAAAAGTTACTCCGAAGGGAGAGACAGAGCTGACTGCTGAGGAGAGACTGCTTCGTGCGATTTTCGGTGAGAAAGCGAGAGAAGTACGTGATACTTCCTTAAAGGTACCACATGGTGAATATGGTATCGTAGTTGATGCAAAGGTATTTACAAGAGAAAACGGTGATGAGTTATCTCCTGGTGTAAATCAGGCAGTCCGCATTTATATTGCACAGAAGAGAAAGATCTCTGTCGGTGATAAGATGGCTGGTCGTCATGGTAACAAGGGTGTCGTTTCCCGTGTACTTCCTGTTGAGGATATGCCATTCCTGCCAAACGGACGTCCGCTTGATATCGTATTAAATCCTCTTGGTGTGCCGTCCCGTATGAACATTGGTCAGGTCCTTGAGATTCACTTAAGTCTTGCTGCAAAAGCACTTGGATTTAATATCGAGACACCGGTATTCGATGGCGCGAAAGAGATTGATATCCAGGATACACTTGAGCTTGCAAATGACTATGTAAATATGCCGTTTGATGCTGCAGAAGCAGAAAAAGAAGGCAAAACAGAGAGCTTTGAAGAAAAATATAAAGATATATTAAGAGAAGACGTTATGAAGTATCTTTCTGACAACCGTGCACACCGTGCACTGTGGAAAGGCGTTCCGATCTCCCGCGACGGAAAGGTTCAGCTTCGTGACGGACGTACTGGAGAGCCGTTTGATTCACCGGTTACCATTGGACACATGCATTATCTGAAACTCCACCATTTGGTAGATGATAAGATCCATGCACGTTCTACTGGTCCTTACTCCTTAGTAACGCAGCAGCCGTTAGGTGGTAAAGCACAGTTCGGTGGACAGCGTTTCGGAGAGATGGAGGTTTGGGCACTGGAAGCATACGGTGCATCCTATACCTTACAGGAGATCTTAACAGTAAAATCCGATGATGTTGTCGGACGTGTTAAGACTTACGAAGCAATTATTAAGGGTGATAATATCCCTGAGCCGGGTATTCCGGAGTCATTCAAGGTTCTGTTAAAAGAGCTTCAGTCACTTGGTCTGGATGTCAAAGTCTTAGATGAGGACAGAAACGAAGTAGAGCTGATGGAGACAAGCGAATACGGCAATACAGATCTGAATTCCATTATTTCCGGAGACAAGGATTTTGCATTTGAGGACAGCGACTCCTTTGCAAAAATGGGATTTTCACAGAAAGAGTTCAATGCAGAAAACGAAGAACTCGTAGATGTGGATGAGGAACCGGAGGAAGATGAGGATGATTCCGACTTTTTCGACGATGTAGAAGAAAATACTCTTGACGAAGAATAAATAGAAAGGGAGTGTCATAATGCCAGAAACAATGAGTAAAGAAACCACAGGTCAGTCTATCTCATTTGATGCCATTAAAATTGGATTGGCGTCTCCGGAAAAGATCCGGGAATGGTCCAGAGGCGAGGTAAAGAAACCGGAGACCATTAACTATAGAACTTTAAAACCGGAAAAAGATGGTCTGTTCTGTGAAAAAATATTTGGACCGAGCAAAGACTGGGAATGTCATTGTGGTAAATATAAGAAAATCCGTTACAAAGGCGTTGTCTGCGATCGATGCGGCGTTGAGATCACAAAAGCAAGCGTTCGTAGAGAGCGTATGGGACACATTGAGCTTGCTGCTCCGGTATCCCATATCTGGTACTTTAAGGGTATCCCGTCACGTATGGGATTAATCCTTGACTTATCCCCAAGAACTCTTGAAAAAGTTCTTTACTTTGCTTCTTATATCGTACTGGATGCGGGAAATACCGCATTACAGTACAAACAGGTACTTTCCGAGAGTGAATATCAGGAAGCAAGAGAGCAGTACGGCAGTTCTTTCCGTGTTGGAATGGGTGCTGAGGCTATTCAGGAATTATTACAGGCAATCGATCTGGAGAAAGATTCCGCAGAATTAAAGGCAGAACTTGAGGATGCAACCGGTCAGAAACGTGCAAGAATCATCAAGAGACTGGAAGTTGTAGAGGCTTTCCGTGAGTCTGGCAACAAACCGGAGTGGATGATCATGACAGTGATCCCGGTTATCCCGCCAGATTTACGTCCTATGGTTCAGCTGGATGGTGGACGTTTTGCAACATCCGATCTGAATGATTTATACAGACGTATCATCAACCGTAACAATCGTTTAAGAAGACTCTTAGAGTTAGGAGCACCGGATATCATCGTCCGCAACGAGAAACGTATGCTTCAGGAAGCTGTTGATGCCCTGATCGATAATGGTCGTCGTGGCCGTCCTGTTACAGGTCCTGGTAACCGTGCATTAAAATCTCTTTCAGATATGTTAAAAGGTAAATCCGGACGTTTCCGTCAGAACTTACTTGGAAAACGTGTTGACTACTCCGGACGTTCCGTTATCTGTGTAGAGCCGAAGTTAAAGATTTATCAGTGCGGTCTGCCAAAAGAGATGGCAATTGAGCTGTTCAAACCGTTCGTAATGAAAGAGCTTGTTGCAAACGGAACTGCACACAATATCAAGAGTGCGAAAAAGATGGTTGAGAGACTCCAGACAGAGGTTTGGGATGTTCTCGAAGACGTTATCAAAGAGCATCCGGTTATGTTAAACCGTGCTCCTACACTGCATCGTCTTGGTATTCAGGCATTCGAGCCGATCCTCGTAGAAGGTAAGGCAATTAAGTTACATCCATTGGTATGTACCGCGTTCAACGCCGACTTCGATGGTGACCAGATGGCTGTGCATCTTCCACTTTCTGTAGAAGCACAGGCAGAGTGCCGTTTTATGTTACTTTCACCGAATAACCTGTTAAAACCATCTGATGGTGGTCTTGTTGCCGTTCCTTCACAGGATATGGTACTTGGTATCTACTATCTGACACAGGAGAGACCGGGAGCAAAAGGAGAAGGTAAATTCTTCAAGAGTGTAAACGAAGCAATTCTTGCATACGAGAATGGTGTAGTAACACTTCACTCAAGAATCACCGTCCGCATGACAAAGACCATGCCGGATGGAACAACACTTACCGGAAATGTAGAATCTACACTGGGACGCTTCATTTTTAATGAGATCATTCCACAGGATCTTGGATTTGTAGACAGAAGCATTCCGGGCAATGAATTAAAACTGGAAGTAGATTTCCTCGTTGCAAAGAAACAGAATAAACAGATTCTGGAAAAAGTAATCAATATCCATGGTGCAACAAAGACAGCAGAAGTTCTTGATGCCGTAAAAGCTATGGGTTACAAATATTCCACAAGAGCAGCTATGACCGTATCCATTTCCGATATGACCGTACCGCCTCAGAAACCGCAGATGATCAAAGATGCACAGGATACTGTTGACCGTATCATGAAACAGTATAAACGTGGTCTTATCACTGAGGAAGAGCGTTACAAAGAGGTTGTTGAAACCTGGAAAGAGACCGATGAGGAACTGACACATGCACTTCTTTCCGGACTTGATAAATACAACAACATCTTCATGATGGCTGACTCTGGAGCCCGTGGTTCCGATAAACAGATCAAACAGCTTGCCGGTATGCGTGGACTTATGGCAGATACAACCGGTCGTACGATCGAGCTGCCGATCAAGTCAAACTTCCGTGAAGGTCTTGACGTACTCGAATACTTCATGTCCGCACATGGTGCCCGTAAAGGTCTTTCCGATACCGCACTTCGTACGGCTGACTCCGGTTACCTGACCAGACGTCTTGTTGATGTTTCACAGCACATGATCGTTCGTGAGTCTGACTGCTGTGAGGGTACAGGCAGAGAGATTCCGGGAATGTGGGTAACTGCATTCATGGATGGAAAAGAAGAGATCGAGAGTCTTCAGGAGCGTATTACAGGACGTTTCTCCTGCAATACGATCTGTGACAAAGATGGAAATGTCATTGTAAAAGCAAACCATATGATCACACCGAAGCGTGCAGCTGCCGTTATGAGCCAGGGTGTTGATGAGAATGGCGAGCCGCTTAAGAAAGTTAAGATCCGTACCGTATTATCCTGCCGCTCCCATATGGGTGTCTGTGCAAAATGTTACGGTGCAAACATGGCTACCGGCCAGGCTGTACAGGTTGGTGAGGCAATCGGTATTATCGCAGCACAGTCTATCGGTGAGCCTGGTACACAGCTTACCATGCGTACGTTCCATACCGGTGGTGTTGCCGGAAACGATATTACACAGGGTCTTCCTCGTGTCGAGGAGATTTTTGAGGCAAGAAAGCCTAAGGGTCTTGCTATCATCACAGAGTTTGGCGGCGTAGCAACGATTAAGGATACCAAGAAGAAACGTGAGATCATCGTTACCAATAATGAGACCGGAGAATCAAAGGCATATCTGATCCCTTATGGTTCCAGAATTAAGGTTATGGATGGCGCAGTACTTGAAGCCGGTGATGAGCTGACAGAAGGTTCTGTAAATCCACACGATATCTTAAAGATCAAAGGTGTCCGTGCAGTTCAGGATTACATGCTCCGCGAGGTACAGCGTGTATACCGTCTGCAGGGTGTAGAAATCAACGATAAGCATATCGAGGTTATTGTGCGTCAGATGTTACAGAAAGTACGCGTTGAGACAAACGGTGATTCAGAGATGCTTCCGGGTGTATTGGTAGATGCACTTGATTTCGAAGATACCAATGAGAAACTGGTAGAAGAAGGAAAAGAGCCGGCAGAGGGCAAACAGGTATTACTTGGTATTACCAAGGCTTCCCTTGCAACGAACTCCTTCTTATCAGCAGCATCCTTCCAGGAGACAACAAAAGTTCTTACGGAAGCTGCAATCAAAGGTAAAGTCGATCCATTGATCGGTATGAAAGAGAATGTTATCATCGGTAAACTGATTCCTGCAGGAACAGGTATGAAGAGATACCGCAACATTAAACTGGATTCTGATATCAATGAGGATGACGAGCTGATGTTTGATGATTTTGATGACTTCGACGATTATGAGGAAGAGATTCCGAGGGACGAAGAAAATGAAATCGAAGAAGCTCCGGTAGAGGAAGAATAAAATAATATTTATGAGAAGAACTGTCGCACCAGCTGATAAAAGTCAGTGGTGCACGGTTCTTTTTTTAATTTATAGGATTTTTTTGATTCATAGGATTCTTTTTTCTGGCAGCTGGAAAAAATATGTATAATTCACAAGAAACTGGAAAAAATAGATAAGGGTGCAAAAAAAAACAGATTATTATAGAAGAAAGTATGAAAATAGAAAAAAGGCTTGACATACAGGAATTGCACTTATATAATAACTTAGCATGCATATTTAGGGATGCATATTTAATATAACAGGAGGTGAAAATAATGCCAACATTTAACCAGTTAGTAAGAAAAGGACGTCAGACATCTGTTAAGAAGTCTACTGCACCTGCACTTCAGAAGGGTTACAACTCCCTGCAGAAGAGACCTACAAATACTTCTTCTCCGCAGAAGAGAGGTGTATGTACCGCTGTTAAGACAGCAACTCCTAAAAAACCTAACTCAGCTCTTAGAAAGATCGCCAGAGTTCGTCTTTCCAACGGAATCGAGGTAACAAGCTACATTCCAGGTGAGGGACACAACTTACAGGAGCACAGCGTTGTTCTGATCCGTGGTGGTCGTGTTAAGGACTTACCAGGTACAAGATATCACATCATCCGTGGTACACTTGATACAGCAGGAGTCGCTAACAGAAAGCAGGCTCGTTCCAAATACGGCGCTAAGAGACCAAAGGCTTCTAAGTAATTTTAGGTATTGGACCGAAGTTGCTTGATAATTTAGCGAACCATAGTATCACATTTGTTGTATCCGGCATCTTCTGCCGGATGGACTATAGGTTGGTGTTGGGATTATTATCACAAACGATAGATTTCCGCACGAACATTATGGCGAAATAGGTGGTCTTTGACCGATATTTTACACATTGTGAGTACCGTTGAATTAATCGAAATGAAGTTCACTGAAACAGCCTGCCGGATAGCGGTATGCTGTCAGGTTATAAGGCTGTAAATGGCGGCGCTGCCGCACTCAGTAAATGCAGAAGTTTTTTCTGTATAGTAAATTATGATTAAGGAGGGAAGAACCGTGCCACGTAAAGGACATACTCAGAAAAGAGACGTATTAGCAGATCCGTTATACAACAACAAAGTGGTTACCAAACTTATCAACAACATCATGTTAGATGGTAAGAAAGGTGTTGCTCAGAAAATTGTATACGGAGCTTTCACAAGAGTTGAGGAGAAAACAGAGAAACCAGCTCTTGAGGTATTTGAAGCAGCAATGAATAACGTTATGCCTGTTCTTGAAGTAAAGGCAAGACGTATCGGTGGTGCAACATATCAGGTACCGATCGAAGTAAGACCGGATCGTCGTCAGGCGTTAGCACTTCGCTGGCTGACCACTTACTCTCGTAACAGAGGAGAGAAGACGATGGAAGAAAGACTTGCGAACGAGATTATGGATGCAGCAAACAATACTGGTGCATCTGTTAAGAAAAAAGAAGATATGCACAAAATGGCAGAGGCAAACAAGGCTTTCGCGCACTACAGATTCTAAAAGAATTCAGAATATCTCCGCGATGCTTCAGCTTTCGTGCATTACAGATTCTAATAGAATCCAAAATGTTTCCGCAAAGCTGTTGCTTTTAAATATGGAATTTTTGATCGCTGCGTGAGCTTTTGCTTTCGCGGCGATAGCATATCGTTAGTAAATTAAGGAGGAAATACCTTGGCTGGAAGAGAATATCCATTAGAGAGAACCAGAAACATTGGTATTATGGCTCACATTGATGCTGGTAAAACAACATTAACAGAGCGTATTCTTTACTATACCGGTGTTAACTATAAGATTGGTGATACTCATGAAGGTACTGCTACCATGGACTGGATGGAGCAGGAGCAGGAAAGAGGTATCACGATTACATCAGCCGCTACAACATGTCACTGGACATTGGAAGAGTTCACAAAACCAAAGGCAGGTGCTTTAGAGCATCGTATCAATATCATTGATACCCCTGGTCACGTTGACTTTACAGTAGAGGTAGAGCGTTCACTCCGTGTACTTGACGGCGCTGTCGGCGTCTTCTGTGCAAAGGGTGGTGTTGAGCCTCAGTCCGAGAACGTATGGCGTCAGGCTGATACCTACAATGTACCGCGTATGGCATTCATCAATAAGATGGATATCTTAGGTGCAAACTTCTACGGTGCTGTTGATCAGATCCGTACAAGATTAGGAAAAAATGCAATCGTTCTTCAGTTACCGATTGGTAAAGAGGATGATTTCAAAGGTGTCATTGATTTATTCGAGATGAAAGCATACATCTACAACGACGATAAGGGTGATAATATCACTGTTACCGATGATTTAGGTGATATGAAAGATGATGCAGAGCTTTACCGTTCTGAGTTAATCGAGAAAATCTGCGAGTTAGATGATGACTTAATGATGATGTACCTTGAGGGTGAAGAACCATCCGTAGAGGAAATGAAAAAAGTATTGAGAAAAGCTACCTGTGAATGTACAGCTGTACCTGTTTGCTGTGGTTCTGCTTACAGAAACAAGGGTGTACAGAAGCTTCTTGATGCAATTATCGAGTACATGCCGGCTCCAACAGACATCCCTTCAATCAAGGGTGTAGATCTGGATGGAAACGAAGTAGAGAGACATTCATCTGATGATGAGCCGTTCTCAGCTTTAGCATTCAAGATCATGGCTGACCCATTCGTAGGTAAACTTGCATTCTTCCGTGTATACTCCGGTAGTATGGCAGCAGGTTCTTACGTTCTCAATGCAACAAAAGATAAAAAAGAGCGTGTTGGACGTATCCTTCAGATGCATGCGAATAAGAGACAGGAGCTCGACAGAGTTTACTCTGGTGATATCGCAGCAGCAGTTGGATTTAAGTTCACCACAACAGGTGATACCATCTGTGATGAGCAGCATCCTGTAATCTTAGAGTCCATGGAATTCCCAGAGCCGGTTATCGAGCTTGCTATTGAGCCGAAAACAAAGGCTGGACAGGGTAAGATGGGTGAGGCTCTTGCAAAACTTGCAGAAGAGGATCCTACATTCCGTGCGCATACTGATCAGGAAACAGGTCAGACAATCATCGCTGGTATGGGTGAGCTTCATCTGGAGATCATCGTTGACCGTCTCCTTCGTGAATTTAAGGTAGAGGCAAACGTTGGTGCACCTCAGGTTGCTTACAAAGAGACATTTACAAAACCTGTAGATGTTGAGTACAAATATGCAAAACAGTCTGGTGGACGTGGACAGTACGGACACTGTAAAGTTAAATTCGAGCCGATGGATCCGAACGGCGAAGAGACATTCAAGTTCGAGTCTAGCGTAGTTGGTGGTGCTATTCCGAAGGAATACATCCCGGCAGTAGGTGAAGGTATCGAAGAAGCAGCTCAGGCTGGTATTCTTGGAGGATTCCCGGTACTTGGTGTACATGCTAACGTATACGACGGATCTTACCATGAAGTCGATTCATCCGAGATGGCATTCCACATTGCCGGATCTATGGCTTTCAAGGAAGCTATGCAGAAGGCAAGTCCGGTATTACTTGAGCCGATCATGAAAGTTGAAGTAACTATGCCAGAGGAATACATGGGTGATGTTATCGGTGATATCAACTCCCGTCGTGGACGTATCGAGGGAATGGATGATATCGGTGGCGGTAAGCTTGTAAAAGCTTATGTTCCGCTTGCTGAGATGTTCGGATATTCTACAGACTTACGTTCTAAGACACAGGGACGTGGTAACTACTCTATGTTCTTCGAGAAATATGAGCCAGTACCAAAGAATGTACAGGAAAAGGTATTAGCAGACAAATCTAAATAATAGACCATCTTTTTTTCCTGTAGAAAAAGTTTTAGCAGATAAGTCAAAATAAGACTAAAACATCCGGATTTCCTATAAAATATAGGAAATCCGGTAAGAAATAGCTTGAAAAACGATTGATTATTTTATATAATCAGAGTTAGCCGAGTTATTGAAAATAACAACTATAGCCCATAGGGCATCATTTTAAGGAGGATATTCAAAAATGGCAAAAGCTAAGTTTGAAAGAACAAAACCACATTGTAATATTGGTACCATTGGACACGTTGACCATGGTAAAACAACTTTAACAGCTGCTATTTCTAAAGTATTAGCTGCAAGAGTTGCTGGTAACACAGCTACAGATTTCGATAACATCGATAAAGCTCCAGAAGAGAGAGAGCGTGGTATCACAATTTCTACTGCTCATATCGAGTATGAGACAGAGAAGAGACATTACGCACACGTTGACTGCCCAGGTCATGCCGATTACGTTAAGAACATGATCACTGGTGCTGCTCAGATGGATGGTGCTATCCTCGTTGTAGCTGCTACTGACGGTGTTATGGCTCAGACAAAAGAGCACATCTTATTATCCCGTCAGGTAGGTGTACCTTACATCGTTGTTTTCTTAAACAAATGCGATATGGTAGACGATCCGGAGTTAATCGAGTTAGTAGAGATGGAAGTTACAGAGCAGCTTGAAGAGTACGGCTTCGAAGGATGCCCGATCATCAAAGGTTCTGCTTTAAAAGCTCTTGAAGATCCAAACGGCGAGTGGGGCGACAAGATCATGGAGTTAATGGATACTGTTGATGAGTACATCCCAGATCCACAGCGTGATACAGATAAACCATTCTTAATGCCAGTTGAGGACGTATTCACAATCACAGGTCGTGGTACAGTTGCTACCGGACGTGTTGAGAGAGGTACATTACACTTAAATGATAACCTTGAGATCCTTGGTGTTAAAGAGGACGTTCAGACAACAGTTGTAACTGGTATCGAGATGTTCCGTAAACAGTTAGACGAGGCTCAGGCTGGTGATAACATCGGTGCATTACTTCGTGGTATCAACCGTGATCAGATTGTTCGTGGTCAGGTTCTTGCTAAACCAGGTACAGTTACATGCCATCGTAAATTTACAGCTCAGGTTTACGTATTAACAAAAGATGAGGGTGGTCGTCATACTCCATTCTTCAACAACTACCGTCCACAGTTCTACTTCAGAACAACAGACGTAACTGGTGTATGTAACTTACCAGCTGGTACAGAGATGTGCATGCCTGGTGATAACATCGAGATGACTATCGAGTTAATTCACCCAGTAGCTATGGAGCAGGGTCTTACATTCGCTATCCGTGAGGGTGGTAGAACAGTAGGTTCAGGCCGTGTTGCTACAGTTATCGAGTAATTTATAATTGCTTAACATTAAGGGTTCCCGTAATTGGGAGCCCTTTTTAATACTCAATTGATATAATTTGTTTACTACTTTCTTAGTGTTTGATAGAATATTTGAAAATATGGGAGCAGATGAAGTTGTTGACTCGCAAATAATATCAAAGCAAATGTAGGAGGAATTATATAGGAATGAATAAGAAATATTTAACGTTTGAATGGAGATTTTTTTATAGACAAATAAATATGGCAGAAGTATAATGAGCAAAAAGAAAGGGGAGATTCTTATAAGAGAAGCACCAGAAAAATTTAAGTTGGAAGACACGACAATATGGTCCTTTCCGGAAAGAGGAAGTTGGGTTACACATTCGGGAAAATATCGAGGAAATTGGTCCCCATACATTCCCAGAAATCTTATTTTACGTTATTCAAAGAAAAATGATTGGATACTAGATCAATTCTTGGGCAGCGGTACAACATTGATAGAAGCAAAGTTATTAGGAAGAAATGCTATTGGTGTTGATATAAATTCCGAAGCCATCAAACTATCTAACACAAATCTTAATTTTACTTGTCAAGAAAGTTCAAAAATTTTCACAAAGCAAGGAAACGCAACTGAATTATCGTTTATAAAAGATGATAGCATAGACCTTATCTGTACACATCCGCCATACGCAGATATTATACGATACAGCAAGAAAATTCCGGGAGATATTTCACACTTAAAATATGAGGAATTTTTGATGGCATTGGAGCAAGTCGCAAGAGAAGCATATAGAGTGCTGAAAAAGCAGGGAATATGTGCATTTATGATCGGAGATATACGGAGAGCAGGCTATGTGTTGCCGTTAGGAATGAATTCTATGCAGAAATTTGTTGATGCAGGATTTAAACTTAAGGAAATTGTTATAAAAGAACAGCATAATTGTCGATCAGCTGACTATTGGGACGGAAAAGAAAGAAACTTCTTAATGTTGGCACATGAGTATATTTTTATATTGAAAAAAACAGACGACTATAAATCATAAATATATCGAAAACAAGAACAAATGTTTGCACAAAAGTATGCGATCGCTGAAATAAATGTTGATACTGCTGAAGTCGCATGATAGAATAACAACATAGCAATATTTTAGAAAAATGAGTTTGAGGTTAAAATATGGCAGTTAGTTATAAAAAATTGTGGAAATTACTTATTGACAGAGATATGAAAAAGAAGGATTTATGTGCGGCTGCAGGTATTAGTCATGCTTCAGTAGCAAAACTTGGAAAAAATGAAAATGTTACTACAGATGTGCTGGTAAAAATTTGCACTGCTTTAAAATGCGATATCAGTGATATAATGGAAATAATAGAGATTGAAGGGGAAAAGGCGTGATGGAACAAGTTTTAAAGAAAGAAAAACAGATACAGGCAAAGCCAATCATGAAATGGGCTGGTGGAAAAACTCAGATGTTAGGTGATATCATGCCTAAGATTCCTCGAAAATATGGAAAGTACATAGAGCCATTTATTGGCGGTGGTGCGTTGTTTTTTGCATTAAACCCGGATAAAGCAATAATTGCAGATAGTAATCCAGAACTGATCAATATGTATCGGCAGGTTGCGGATAATGTAGAAGTTGTTATTTCATACTTGAAAAAATATAAAAATACAAAAGAAGATTTTTATGAAGTACGTTCATTAGATTGGCTTAAATTAAAAAAGGAAGAAGCTGCAGCACGAACTCTTTATTTGAATAAGACATGTTTTAACGGATTGTATCGTGTTAATAAGAAAGGTCAATTTAATGTTCCTTTTGGTAAATATAAATCTCCTAATTTTTGCGATGAAGAAGCTTTATACGCTGCTTCGGAAGTGTTAAAAAAAGCAACTATAACATGTGGAGATTATCTTTCAGTATTGAAAGAATATGCAGAACCAGGAGATTTTGTCTTTTTAGATCCTCCGTATTTACCCATATCAGAATACTCGGATTTTAAGCGGTATACAAAAGAACAATTTTATGAAGAAGATCATATAGAATTGGCGAAGGAAGTCAAAAGATTACAGGAGTTAGGATGCCATGTAATATTGACAAATTCCAATCATCCATTGGTTCATGAATTGTATGCTGATTATAAGATTGAGGTTATTCAGACAAAAAGGTATATCTCTTGTAATGGTAGTAAACGGAAAGGTGAAGATATAATAGTAGATATTTTGCCAAAACAGAAAACTATGTTAAAAATAGTTCCGAAACCTTTGCCTGAACAGGTAATGAAATATCCGGCAACTAGATATATGGGTTCAAAAAGCAAATTATTACCACAAATTTGGGCGGTGGCTTCACAATTTGATTTTGATACGGTAGTAGATTTGTTTTCTGGATCTGGAATTGTTGGCTATATGTTTAAAACGCAGGGCAAAACGGTGATTAGCAATGATTATATGGCAATGTCAGCAACCTTTACTAAAGCAATGGTGGAAAATAATAGTGTTGTATTACCATTGGACGAGGCAAGAAAGTTATTAATCGAAAAAAAAGAGTCTGATCATTTTGTAGAAGAGACCTTTCAAGGTCTGTATTATAAGGATGAAGAGAATAAGTTAATAGATATTTTAAGAACTAATATCGCTGGTATTAGAGATCAATATAAGAAAGCAATTGCAATGACAGCATTGATTAGAGCCTGCACGAAGAAAAGACCGAGAGGAATTTTTACATATACCGGAGATCGATATAATGATGGAAGAAAGGATTTACAGAAATCTTTAGAACAGCAATTTCTGGAAGCTGTGGAAAGTATTAATAATGCTATTTTTGATAATGGATGTGAAAATAAATCTAAACATGGAGATGCAATGGAAGTAAAAATTAAATATCCGGATTTAGTATATATTGATCCACCGTATTATTCTCCATTGTCAGACAATGAGTATGTTCGTAGATATCATTTTGTTGAAGGGTTGGCACGAGACTGGAAAGGTGTAGAAATACAGGAAAATACGATAACAAAGAAATTTAAATCATATCCTACACCGTTTTCAACTAGAAAAGGTGCTGCAGATGCATTTGATAAGTTGTTTAAAAAGTTTTCGAATAGTATTTTGATTGTATCTTATTCCTCAAACAGTCAACCAACACAAGATGAAATGGTTGCACTTATGTCGAAATATAAGGAACATGTGGAAGTGGTGCCGATAGATTACACATATTCTTTTGGAAATCAAAAACATGCTAAGACAAATAGAAATAAAGTACAAGAATATTTATTTGTTGGGTTTAATGGAGAAGATATATGGAAGAAAAAATAGATATTTGGTTAGTAGGTAATACCGGATTACGGAATCCAAATAGAATACAGGAGGGTTTTAAAGCGTTTGCAAATTCGCCATATGTGGGGAAACTTCGTGGGAAAGAGAATGAAATTGCCTTTATGAACTTTCTTAATGATCAAGGAATTATTCAAAATGAAGCTGGGAAAGATACGTCTGGCAGTCATGCACGAAAATGGCGTTTAATGTTTTCGAAAAATGGTTTCATTTATCCACAAGTGAAGAAAAAGGATGGAGATCAGAATGAACTGGGAAATTTGGATGATATAACACCTTTTGGACGAACATTTTTAAAGGCGGATACATATCCGGCAGTACAAGAATGCTATTTAAGAGCATTAAGTGTTGAACAATTTGCTATGCCAGATGGAAAGTCTTATTTTTCTCCATTGAGATGGATATTGGCAATTATGTTGGAGTTAGAGAAGCGAACAGGAAGCTCAGAGATTGCAAGAATAGAGTTTGCATTATGGGGACATACAACCAATCCGAGTTATTCAATTGGAGAGATCGTGGATAATATTTTGGATTTGCGTGCTCGTAGAAAACAAGCTCCATCAAAACGTAACTTTGACAGGAAAGAAGTTGCAGAACGTGGAAGGTACTATGATAAGAAGGCAGATAATTTTCTTGACTATAGTGACATGAATATGCGTTACCTACGTATTTCTGGAGTATTGCAACGAAAAGGAAGAGGAATGGTTATTGCTCCGGCTAAGCATATTTTGGCTGAAAAATTGGCAAAGTCAACATCTAATGAAGAATCGATAATGATTCAATATAAACGTCTATGTGAAGGGGCAGAATTACCAACAGATAATGAAGATACAGCTAAAGTATTACTGAATGACTTAATGAAGCAAATGAAGAGCAGACAAATTTTGTTTGATATTTCTGATCTTCCACTGAATACTGCAACAGAAATTAATATTGCCAGACGACGATTAGAAGATTTGTTGTCCAAAACAGATGAAATTCAATATGCAAAAGAGCAATGTAATCAATGGCAAGAAATTGCTGATTATATGGAATTGTTGATCAAAGGTGGTGGGAAGCATACATATGATGATGACAATATTATAGAAGTACCAAAAGATGAAACACCAGCATATTTAGAATGGATTTTATGGAGAGCATCTTTAGCTATAGATCATATGGTCAATAAACCTTATGAGGTAAGAGGATTTAAACTTGATTCGGATTTTCTTCCAGTATCTGCAGCTGGCGGTGGAAAAGGTGATCTGTATTGTGAATTTAACGATTTTACAATTTTAACAGAAGTTACGATGTCTACGTCATCACGCCAGGAAGCAATGGAGGGAGAACCTGTAAGAAGACATGTATCAGATGCGGTTTTAAAATACGATAAGCCAGTTTATGGAATGTTTATTGCGGTAAAGATAGATACGAATACAGCAGAAACATTCAGACATGGAGTTTGGTATGCACGAGGAGATGTAAAGCAGAGATTGGATATTGTGCCGTTAACATTAGCTCAATATAGAGAATATTTTATGGCAATGTTTAGAACAGGTCATGCTAATCCGGAAAAATTAAGAGAATTAATTTTGCTTTGTGAAACGAGAAGAGATATTTTAAATGCACCGAGATGGAAAGTGTATATAGGTACGGCGATCAATGAAAAAATAAGTAGAATGGAACAACAAAAAGGTTTTACGGAGAAAGAGAAAAATCAGGTTATTTCACCTGGAGCATTGGTGTATAGTCCAATTGCTGGAAAAGGTCAAGTAATAGCTATTGAAGTGAGTTTGCCTAATTGTCAAACAAAATCTGCTAAATTTCCATATTTAAACGATATTCCAGATGAAATAAAAATTGAATCAGATGGAAGAAAAGTGTATCATGAGCGTTTTGGTGAAGGAACAATATTTGCATATACAATATCTTTTAAAAATAGCATTATCTCATTATCTCCTGCTGAGATAATTGAAATGATGGTTTAATGGAGATATGTAGTAGATTTAGTAGTGTAATATTACATTTTATAAAAAATTTTATTTAAAGGTAACCGCTATAGAGGATTAAAAAATAAGGAGTAGGAACTGTTGCTGGAGAAACTATTAGAAGTTGTGTCCGGTATATTAAAGGATACAGAAGATATCGACAATATATTAAAGTATGAAGAGTTACAAGAATTCCGAACGAAGGAAATTTTGGACAAGACTGATCAAGATATTAAAGATTTTCTAGAGATAAAAGAAATTGATGCTGGGAAAAGAAAATTATTATTTGATATTTTTCAAAAATTGAAAATCGAACAGTCAATTGATGAACTGAATGATGATTTAAAGCATGAAAAAAATGAAGAGATACAAGAACAAATAAAAAAATTGTTTGGAAAAATTATAGAACCGGATGAGGTAGAAGTTGGAGAGGAAAAGGTCACATTAAAATATAAATTTACGGACAATAGCTGTTTAAAAAACAAAATATTGAGCATTGAACAATGGAGTAAGGACAATGTTATAGAATCTGTATCTAAAAAATTTGGTGTTCCAATAGATAATATTACTTTTGTTGATAGTGTTAGTACATATATAGAATTTATTAGTGGATTTGAAGAAAATAATTATGTTTCTAGAGGACAAAAAGACTGTTCTTATGATTTGACTCCGTCATTATATAGATTATATGAAGATGAATATGTAAGCCATTCATCAGAGTATGAGGATTCCTTTAAACAAAAAATATTATTTTATGATGATAAAACAGAACAAAAGAATGTCGAAGAGTTAAGAGCATATGGGCAACATTTTGGATTACCGACAAATTATTTGGATTTTACAGAAGCACATTTGATTTCATTGCTTTTTTCGGTGGAAGAATATAATTATACCGAAAATCATTCAATTGTGTTTTTTGTTGACGCACTTTCATATAATAGGGACACTATAAAAATAGAAAAAAAGTTAATTGATTTTTCGGAAGAAGAATTAAAGGCTACTGTACAGCGACAATATAGAGATCGATCATATTTTATTTGCGTAGGAAATTGCAATGAAAGAATACATTTTCAAAAGGGATGTTTTTTGAAGGTTGAACCTGGTGATTCTTTAAAAAATATGCTTACAAAGCATACAAAAATAGCGATTATAGATAAAGAAAGTAAAAAGACAATTCTAAAAGAGTTGTTCAGGTTAGGTATAACTTTTGAAAACATTTATCCAGATAAAGATAATATGGTTAAAACAATACGGTTCATAAAGGAAAATATGTAAGGAGAAATTAATATGGATTTGCCATTAAATGTAAAATATACTAGGCCACTTATATCTGTCCAAGATATGGTTAATTTTATTGATAAAGGTGAGCGATACTTAAAGGAAAGTGGTCAAGAATTATCTGATACAGAACAACTTGAATTTTTGCAAGGCATTATTTTGAGTCCTGATTATCAAAGGGAATATAGATCAAAGGCAAAGGAGGAAAGCTCGATAATTGAGTCTATTATTGTAGGAATTCCGATTCCGGAAATTTTTTTGGTTAGAACGGGAGGAAATGGTATACAATTAAGGCATGTTATGGATGGACAACATAGATTAACGGCAATTTACAGATATGTTAAAGATAAATTTGCACTAACAGATTTGGAGTTATTAAAAGAAGATGAGGAATTTAAAAATAAAAAATTCTCTCAGTTAAGTAGAGAGATGAAAATAAAAATTTTGGGAAGTCATCTTTCTGTACTTGAATTTGAAGAATTTGAAAACGACAATATAGAAATAGAGCTTTTTAAAAGGTATAATAGAAATACTAAGCCGCTTGAAAAACATGAAATGTCAATGGCTACGTTTTATTCAAATACGAGTTTATATATTACTAATTTCCTTAATAAATGTATGGAAACGGCAGAGAAAGAAAAGGATGGATTCGAAGCAAGAATCATAAAGATATATAATGTGACAAGTGATAGGAAAAATAAACAGAGGAATCACCAGGAGTTATGCATAATATTTAGTATATTAAATAACGGACCAAATGTTATGCTTAAAGATGGTGTAGAAATTGCCGATAAATATTTGGAAGAACAATCTGCTAAATATAAGTTGGGTGAAGAAAATAATTTACAATCAGTGAAAAATGAATTTAATAAATTTAATAGATTTATGATAGAATTATCAAAAAAAGTAGAATACCCGTTTTCAAGTGCAATTTTTCGAGGAGAAGATAAAAGATCAACAAAATTTCATACGGGTGTTTCGATGGTTTTAGCAACTATTTTTTACTATTATGATGTAAATTTGAGCTCAACTGAATTATTATCAGATATTCGTAGCATTATTAAGAAAAGCCCACTAGGGGATGATACGTATAATGCATCTAGTACTAATATGCGGAATTTAATGAATTACTTGTATAATAAAAACCGCATATTTGATGAAACATATGCATCACTTAGTTTAAAGAAAGAGATTTCAGATGAAATCAAGGAAATTATTTGTAAGTGATAACACCATGATAACAAAATCTCCAAAAACCACACGGACACAGCGGAAAAACTGCATTTTCTGACATAAAATAAACGGGAAATAACCATTTAGCTTCTGCAACACGCCATTCTGATACCGTGAGGGTGGACGTACAGTAGGATCAGGTCGTGTTGCTACAGTTATCGAGTAATTTATAATTGCTTAAAATTAAGGGTTCCCAGTAATGGGAGCCCTTTTTTGATATTATTTTGAAACTATAATGCAATTTTAGTGAAAAAATGGTAAACTGTTATTTGTTATTTTAATAATTTGAAAAGAGGCAGAAGATGAACAACAAAACAACCAGAAACAGTTTACTACTATTAGTGACGGCAGCTGTCTGGGGGGCAGCTTTTGTGGCGCAGACAGTTGGCGGACAGGCGATCGGAGCGTATTCATTTAATTGTATCCGCAGCATTATCGGTGCATTGGTGTTGATTCCGGTTATGAAGTTTTTGGACAAAAAAAATTTATCACCGAAAAGACCAAAGACAAAGGAAGATTACAAACTTTTGATAAAAGGCGGAATCTGTTGTGGAGTGGCACTCTGCATTTCTACGAATTTACAGCAGGTTGGAATCCTGATGGGAGCCAGTGCTGGAAAAGCAGGTTTCCTGACAGCAGTTTATATTTTGCTCGTGCCGATCTTAGGTTTATTTTTACATAAAAAATGTGGTATGAATATATGGTTTGCAGTTGCGCTTGCACTGGTGGGACTGTATTTTTTGTGTATGCAGGATAAGAATGGATTTCACCCGGCAGATTTGTTACTTCTTTGCTGTGCGTTTGGGTTTTCTATTCAGATTTTATTTGTCGATTATTTTTCACCGAAGGTGGATGGGGTACGTCTTTCCATGATCCAATTTCTTGTAACCGGGGTGCTGACTTCAGTTCCAATGTTTATGGTTGATATGCAGCATTCAATCCCGGGGATTGAGGTGTGGGCGCAAGCTTTTTTATCATGGTCGGCATGGGTTCCGATTTTATATGCAGGAATTATGTCCTGTGGGGTTGGATATACATTGCAGATCATTGGTCAGAATGGGCTGAATCCAACAGTGGCATCTCTTATCATGAGTCTGGAAGCCGTGTTTTCAGCCGTGTTTGGATGGCAGATTTTGAATCAGAAACTTAGTACGAAAGAGATATTTGGCTGTTGTCTGATTTTTGCAGCAATTATTCTGGCGCAGCTTCCGGTGAAAGGGAAAAATAGGAGAAAAATAAAAAAAATAAAATATTCTGGTAAACAGAATTTAGCATTAATATTATTGTTTGCCGTATTTCTAGGGTTATTTGCAGATCCATGTGCGATCAATGCAAAGGCGGATCAAAAGAAAAAAGACTATGGTGTATTTTTAAGCATTGATTCGTCTAAGATGCAGAAATTATACGCATACAAACTTGTGGTCATTGATGCACAGTATTTTTCGGCAAAAGAGATACGCGCCCTGCATAAGAAAGGTGTAAAAGTTTATACCTACTTAAATGTCGGGTCCATTGAAAAATTTCGTGATTATTATAAAAAATATGAACATCTTACGATTGGGAGTTATGAGAACTGGGAAGAGGAAAAGTGGGTAGATGTTTCCAATAAGAATTGGCAGAAGTTTATCGGAAATTTGTCAAAGAAGCTGTTGAAAAAAGGCGTGGATGGTTTCTTTATTGATAATTGTGACGTTTATGATTACACAAAGACAAAGCAGAATTTTACAGGGCTTGCAAAGATACTGAAAAATGTTAAGCGCCTTGGAAAAGATGTCGTAATCAATGGTGGGGATGTTTTTGTCACGAAATACAGAAAAACATATGGTTCAGCAAAAGACATTATGACTGCAGTTAATCAGGAATGTGTGTGGAGCAGTATTCAATTTAAAACAGGTTCGTTTGGAAAACAGACCAAAGCAGCGCGCGGATATTTTACTGATTATGTTAAGAAATGTAAAAAGGATGGAATGAAAGTTTATCTGCTGGAATATACAAAAGATAAAAAGCTGATCAGACAGATCAAAGAGTATTGCAAAAAAAATAAATTTCATTATTATATCTCAGATTCGATCGAACTTGATTAGTGCATTTTGCAGCGTGTAAACGATGGATAGAGTCTGGTAAACAAGGCATCGGTTGAAAATTCGGTGCCTTTTTGATATCTTTTGGGTAAAAAGGCTATGGATGTCAGACATGACAGGAAAGGAAAACTATGGAAGCAAAAGAATTAGGAGCATTTATCGCACAGATACGCAAGGAAAATCAAATGACACAGGCACAGCTAGCAGCCTGCCTGAAAGTCACAGACAAAGCTGTCAGCCGTTGGGAGAGGGGAATGGGATTTCCGGATATCCAGACACTAGAACCTTTGGCAGAGGCACTGGGCGTTACTTTGACAGAGCTGATGAAATGTCAGAAGATGCAGCAGCAGGAGGTAAGTGTGCAGGATACTGATGCGGTGATCGAGGCGGGCATTGATATCGCAAAATATCAGCAGAAGATGCAGAGAAAAAAGATGATGCAGGGTTTTGGACTGATTGTAGTAGGTGCATTTGTAATTTTTAATGCAGTATATCTGCATGCCAGCGTAACATTCAGTGCGATATTGCCGAATAGCGCAGATGGACCGACTGCAGTATTTTATGCGGGAAAACTTGGTGATGTAAAACCATACATCTGGGGAATGGTCGGTGTAGCTGCGATCGCAGGAGGAATCATCCGAATCATCCGTGGACGGAGATAGAACAGCAGTTACTGCAATTGACAGTGCAGAACAAAATCCTTACAATAAAAAGGTAACATTTATTGATTGTAAGGGGAGGAGTTTGAAAATGGAACAAAAAGAAATGGCAAAAACGAGACTGATTATTTATGTGCTGATGGCTTACGGTCTGACCTGTCTGATGGGAATTCTGATGTGGTATGGCAGTACAAAGGGTTATGACCTTACGGTATTTCCAACAGCGCAGATGATGTATCCGGCAGCCGGTGTGATCATTGGACTTTTTCTGGCACACAAAGGAGAGAAAATCCTGCCAGCAGGTTTTTTTATTACGGTTCTGGCAACGACGGGTGTCCTGATCGTATTGGCACTTTTATCCGTATTTCTGCCGGTAAATGATTTGAACATTGCAGGGATGACGATGTCCGTTTATAATCTGATTTCCCAGTATATACTTATTATCGGGAGTATCGTGGCACTTGTTTTTCTTGCAGTAGCGGGAAATGAAAAGCGTGCGGCAGCAGGACTGACCAGACAAAACTGGAAAAGTGCTGTGCTCATTGTACTTGCGTTTGTGGGTATTTATATAGTAAGAACTGTAGTGTCTGTAGCGGTACAGGGTGTGTCTGACGGCAGTGGGATGCAGTATGTAAAAGAATGGGCGGCAATGTTTAAAAATCCAATGATGTGGCTGAATATTGCTGCACTTCCGATCAATTATTTCTTCGTGTTTATTGCATTTTTTGGAGAAGAATATGGCTGGAGATATTACCTGCAGCCGGTTTTGCAGAAACGGTTCGGACTTCGTGCAGGTGTGATCATACTTGGCGTTGTATGGGGATTATGGCATATCCCGGATGATCTGTTTTATTATACACAGACATCAGGAATCCAGATGATTTTTGCGCAGCAGATCACATGTATTTCACTTGGAATCTTTTTTGCATATGCCTATATGAAAACGCAGAATATCTGGGTGCCGGTCTGTCTGCACTATCTGAATAACAACCTGATACCGATCATCTCAGGAACGTTTTCTGCAGATGTTCTGGAAAATCAGACGGTAAGCTGGAAGGATCTTCCGGTTGCACTGGTGTTAAATGGATTGTGCTTTGGATTTTTCCTGCTTGCAGATGTATTTAAAAAGAAAGAAGTTCAGGAAGAGGAGTAATTTGAGTAAAAATTTCCTGTAAAAAGCAGATGGTGTCATATGAAAAAGCGCATGTACAGTAAAAACAGATCGTCGGAAAGATGATTTTACTGTATATGCGCTTTTCAGTACATGATAATAAAATGTTCGCGGAGCGTGTATTCTATATTTAAAAGCAACAGCTTCGCGGAAACATTTGGTTAAAACATAATTTTGGATTTATTCTTTAACAGTCTGGCTCCATTTACGATCAGAAGAATCCCGGCGGTGATTCCACCTGCAAGGACACAGATACCAACTGCCAGTGTGGAAGCTCCGGCAGAACCCATTGTCTTATAAATTTTCTCGTCCATCTTATATGCCCCCTTTGTTTGGATTTCTCATATTCCTAATGTATATTATTCTATCATTATTCTCATGAATATACAAACCCAGATTAAAAAATATCTGCTAAAAATTACAGTTTATCAGGTGCCCAGTCACCGAGAACCAGTTCTTTTGCAAAATATCCGGCTTGTTGTTCATTCAGATTTTGAACAAAATCAGCCCGGTCAGAAAGCGGACGGTAGTCAGAGGTGGCAGGGAAACTTGCGTATTCGGCATAATATACTGTGTCATGTGTATTTTCGCGGTTCCAGTCATGAAAACCGGCGGGATGGATATGCGCACCAAGTTCGCAGGAAATCAGGATCGTTTTTGCATAGTCGCGCCATGGCCTGCCAAGATAGACGGAACCGGCAGGACAGTCTTTGGAGATGAACCGGCAGTCGGAAAAAATGTAGCCGTATTCCTGGCCTTCCGGTGTGGAGGCGGCAGTTACATAACCCTGGATAGGAGGGAGTGTATAATTTTTCTGAACCATATCTGAATTGGAATGACACAGTGCAGATGTATCAGAACCGGAATCATGCAGGGTGGATGTAGTGGAAACTAAATCGGACTGTGCAGATGCTTTTGTGCGCAGCAGGGATTCTAAGGTACAGTGTTCAAAATATGCGGTGGCGCTTCCAAAAATAAAATCAATATCGCCGCAGATATAGCAGTTTTTATAATATTGTCTGCCATTGATACGCGGGGCAAACTGTTTTGGACCGATGAAACCGCCAGGCTGTCGTTCTTTTTCGGGAAGCGGCCCGGTAAAAAGTGTGTCCTGATGGCCGAGAAGGCGGCAGGAATCGATCATAAGACGGTCCCCGTCGGCATAGAGAGCGATCGCCTGTCCGTGTGTTGCGGAATTCCCGGAGGCATTTTCGATGGTGAGATGCTGGAGCGTTACATCATGTGTATCGATAAAGAGGGTATAAGTGCGGAATGTACCGCGCTTGCTGCCATCTTCCATCAGATCCAGGGCATAATCATCATAGCTGATGACGGTGTGAGCACTGCTTTCGCCCATTCCGCGAAGTGTGATATATGGTTTATTTATGGTTAGTTTTTCATGGTAAATGCCCGGTGCAATTTCAATGATAACAGGTGTTGTGTTATTAGCAGGAATTTGTGCAAGGGCAGAGCCGATGGAGGAAAAATGTTCCGGGTTGTCGGAAACATGAAGTATTTTTTGCATGGGAAAAGCCTTTCTTTGTTTCTTAATATTTTCTGAGGATAGTATAACACAGATATTGCCTGGTTGAAATTGGGAAAGAGGATGATTATAATGGAAAGTAAAATAGGAAAAAAGTACGGTGGGAGGAGATTATGGAACTCAGTTATAAAGAAATCAGAGCACAGATCTGTGATGTGTGCCATAAGATGTGGCAGCTTGGATGGGTTGCGTCGAATGACGGAAATGTGTCGGTAAAACTTTCCGATGGCACATTTTTAGCAACGCCGACCGGCGTGTCAAAAAGTATGGTAACACCGGAAATGATCGTGCATATAAATAAAGCAGGAGAGATGATCGAAACTGTGGATGGGTACCGCCCGTCGTCCGAAATGCGGATGCATTTCAGATGTTATGAAGAACGCAAAGATGTCGGGGCGGTATTACATGCACATCCTCCGGTTGCAACGGGATTTGCCGTGGCAGACATTCCGCTCGATGAGTATTCCATGATCGAGACTGTGCTCGCACTTGGTTCAGTGCCGATTGCGCCTTATGCGACACCTTCCACAGATGAGGTGCCGGATGCCATTACCCCGTATCTGCAGGAACATGATGCGATCCTGTTAAAAAATCATGGAGCGGTAACAGTTGGAGCCGATGTTTATACGGCATATTACCGGATGGAAACGTTAGAGCAGTTTGCAAAAATAACACTGACGGCACATCTGCTCGGAGGTGCAAAAGAAATTGACCGGGAAAATATCGACCGGCTTGTGGATCTTAGAAACAATTATTATAAAATGAGTGGAAAACATCCGGGGTATAAGAAATATAGTGGTGAGTCGCATTTTGCTCCGCAAAAAAAGGAGGATCGCAGATGAGTACAGGCAGACATAAACAGGAACGCGGCGTTGGGCTGCAGCCATTGGATGAGATCAATGGATATCAGGTACGTCCGGGTTTTTATAACAGAGATGGTGCGACAGCAACCACAAGAGGTGTCAGCTTTACGATCCATTCCTTTGGTGCGACGGCATGTTATCTTCTGTTGTTCCGGCCGCAGGAAAAAGAGCCGTATGTGACCCTAAAATATCCGGAGGCTTATCATATTGGAAACACATATTCCATGTTCGTTTTTGGATTGAAAATCGAAGAGTTTGAATATGCGTTCCAGTTGGACGGACCTTATGATGAGAAGAAGGGCTTATTATTTAAGAAAGAAAATGTTCTGCTTGATCCGTATGCGAGGGCAGTAACGGGACAGCGTAACTGGGGAGAGCGCCCGGAAGGCGGAGCGGATTTTATTTATCACGCAAGGGTTGTGGAAAACAACTTTGACTGGGGAGATATCCGTCCGACGGAGCATCCGTTTGAGGATCTTGTTATTTATGAGATGCATGTGAGGGGATTTACAAAAGATGCATCATCGGGTGTTACACCGGGGGCAGAAGGCACTTATGAGGGACTGCGCCAGAAGATCCCGTATTTGAAGGATCTGGGAGTGAATGCAGTCGAGCTGATGCCGATTTTTGAGTTTGATGAGATGGAAAGCACCAGAGTGGTAGACGGAGAGCGCCTGTATAATTACTGGGGCTATAATACAGTCTGTTTTTTTGCGCCCAATACCAGTTATACCTCGGTGGTGGAACATAACCACGAGGGCGATGAGTTAAAAGAACTGATCTACGAGCTAAAGGAAAATGGAATCGAAGTTATCCTGGATGTTGTATTTAACCACACGGCAGAGGGAAATGAACATGGTCCATGTTTTTCTTTTAAGGGAATTGATAATGATATTTATTATATCCTGACACCGGATGGATACTATTATAATTTCAGTGGCTGTGGCAATGTCATGAACTGTAATCATCCGGCAGTAAGACGTTTTATCATTGACTGTCTGCGATACTGGGTAACGGAGTATCGTGTCGATGGTTTCCGGTTTGATCTGGCATCCATTTTAACCCGCGATGAAAAAGGGACACCGATGGCAGATCCGCCATTGCTTCAGGCGATTGCATGTGATGCCATTCTTGGAAAGGTCAAACTGATCGCGGAGGCATGGGATGCGGGTGGTCTCTATCAGGTTGGAAGTTTTCCGTCATGGAACCGATGGTCAGAATGGAATGGAAGATACCGTGATGATATCCGTCAGTTTTTAAAAGGTACGGATGGTATGGCAGGAACAGCAATCACGCGTATCACCGGTTCAAAAGATCTTTATCCGGAGCACCGCGGAGACAGTGCATCCGTTAATTTTGTCACCTGTCATGATGGATTTACATTGTATGATCTGTATGCCTATAATACGAAGCACAATGAGAAAAACGGCTGGAATAATTCGGATGGTGATAACAACGGAAACAGCTGGAACTGTGGAGCAGAGGGAGAGACAGATGATCCGCAGATCGAAGGACTGCGTCTTAGAATGGTAAAAAATGCATGTGCAACCTTAATGTGCAGCAGGGGACCTGCCATGTTTTATGCGGGAGATGAATTTTGTAATACACAGTTTGGCAATAATAATGCCTACTGCCAGGATAATATCATTTCCTGGCTTGACTGGACCAGACTGGAGAAATATCAGGAGATCCATGATTTCTTCCGGTATATGATCGCATTTCGCGAAAAATATCCGATTTTGCGCCGCTCCACGAAAAAAGCGCTCTGCGGCCTACCGGAGATCAGTATCCACAATGGTTTCCCGTGGAATGGGGGTACGGATTATACCAGTAAACTGATCGGTATCATGTATGCCGGCAGGGATGATGCGGATACCAGGGATGATATCATTTTCTATGGAATGAATGCATACTGGGAAACACTTGTGATGCAGCTTCCGGAACTGCCGAACAATCTGCAGTGGAAGATCTGTGTCAATACAAACATAGAGTATGAGGATGGAAAAGATGTGGAGGCACAGACCGAGTTTTATTATAAAAAAACATTGAAAGTTCCGCCGAGAAGTGTGGTTATTTTAGTGGCAGAATAGTGTGGGACATAAAAATGCGGCGGGTTACAGCCACCCGCCGTCTAATGTAATGATCTGCCCGGTCAGGTATTCATTTCCTGTGGCAAGCTGTACTGCTAGATGGGCAGTCTCCTCCGGCGTTCCAAATCTTCCTGCCGGGATCTCATCTGCAAGTTCTGCGCGTTCTTCTTCGGAAAAACAGGCATTCATCTGCGTATCAATGACACCACAGGCGATCGCGTTGACCTGGATATTGCTCGGTGCAAGTTCTTTTGCAAGTGCTTTTGTAAAGGAATTGATGCCGCCTTTGCATGCGGAATAAGCAACTTCACAGGAGGCACCGGCAATGCCCCAGACGGAAGAGATATTGATGATTTTTCCTTTCTTTTCGTGCACCATATGTGGGATTGCGAGCCGGCTGGTGGAAAAGACGGATGTGAGGTTTGTGGAGACAATGCGGTTCCAGTCATCGATCGACATATCCGTCAGCAGCCCGATATAGGAAATACCGGCATTGTTGATGAGGACATCCACTCCACCGAAGCGTTCTGTGATCTGTTCAAATAATTGTTCGACATATTCAAAGGAAGAAATATCGCCCACGCTGGCGAGCACTTCCGTGTGAAAAGTTTCTTCCAGTTCTTTTTTGAAATTTAAAAGTTCCTGTTCTGATCTGGAACAGGTAATGATCAGCCGGTCGCCCTCTGCGGCAAATGCGGATGCAATCGCGCGTCCGATTCCACGGGAGGCACCGGTAACTAGTACGGTTCTATTCATAAAAATCTCCATTCTTGTCCGTTACTGGAACATTTCCAGTTTGTGTTTACTCTATATTTGTATATTTTTTTATGTTCATTCTAATACATAGTATTTTGACTCATTTATGATGCCATTTGCCGTTCGTCAATCATGCAGGCATGTTGACTCACTTGCGCTCATTATATCATGTGCAAAAACAGCACATGATCCAATTCACCGTTCGTCAATCATACGAGCATGTTGACTCACTTGCGCTCATTATATCATGAAGCAATGCTTCATGATCGTGATCTACACTCGCTTCGCTCGGCAGTCTTATTATATCATGAATAAATCAATGAAACAATTTCAATGAAAATCTAAATGAAATTAAAATTGTAGATTTGCAGGGAAACAGCACTGTGTTAGAATTATTGCATAAAAATAATAGTATTGGAGGACTTATTTTGTGCTATATCAACGAATGATGAAGGAAAAACAAAAAGTGGAGGATCGGATCAATGACTTACAAAGCCAGATTGACGTGCTTCCATCAGGTACATTTTTCTGTACGAGAAATAATAAGTACTATAAGTGGTATTATACCGATAAGGGTAAAACAAAATACATTCCCAAAAGTGAACGAAAACTTGCGGAACAACTGGTAAAACGAAAATATTTAGAGAGCAGGCTGCGAAAATTTAAGCAGGAGGAGAAAAGGATAGATATTTATCTGAAGCAATATAGCTTAGATGAATTTTCTTCATATCATGTAGAGGAACATCCAGAGTTGCAGAAACTTTTGTCAGGAGTCTATGTACCGTTAAAGCAAGAACTGGATGAGTGGGTAAATGCTTCTTACACAAACAATCCGAAAGAACCACAAAAATTGATACATAAAACCATTCCCGGAATTCTGGTCCGGTCAAAATCTGAAGCTTTAATCATAAATGCGTTATTCGAACACAAAATCCCATTTCGTTATGAATGTTTATTACAGATTCAAAATGTTAGTGTATATCCGGATTTCACCATCCGTCATCCTGTTACAGGTGAAGTGTATTATTGGGAACATTTTGGAATGATGGATAATGAAAATTATGCTCATAATGTATATTCAAAGTTACAGTTGTATCAGTCGGTGGGAATTATTCCCTCGATGCAGTTGCTCACAACTTTTGAAACCAGGCAGAATCCTTTAGATTATGAGTATGTAGAACTACTGATTCAATATTATTTTACATGAACAATGTATAGGTATTCAAATGGGCGAAAGGTATATATATCAGAAACCAATAGTCCGAAATTTTATTGAATTATAGTATTTTTCAATCAAAATGGGTGAAAATTAGGTCGAAATACTTAAAATAGTCCATGAAAACGAAAAAACGAGGGCTATTTTGATGTTAAATGAAGAAATTCACCCATTTTGAAAATAAAAGAGGAGGATACATGAAAAAATGGGCAAAATATATGAATGCGGAAAAAAATAACCCAAAACATAAGCAATGAAGTGGGAGAACGGGCGAAATACACGAACGCTGAAAAAAATAGCCCATAACATATAAGACGGCTGCAGATAGTTGGATAAAGAAAACGGGTGGATCTGCTTAATGTAATAAAAGTGTAGCCCATCATGGTATTTAGTATAAACTGATATGAATAGTAATGTGTAAAAAGAAACAGCATGTTTTTACAGGATTAAATTTCATAGAAGGGTAGAATTTAACTCTGCAAGTGAGTTTAAGAGAAAAATTTGAAAAAATATAAAATTAGGTATGGACATTTCCGTAGAGATGTGATAATATAATCAAGCACGATTCAAGACGACTTGATTACGGCGCGTGGCTCAGCTTGGTAGAGCGCTGCGTTCGGGACGCAGAGGTCGCAGGTTCAAATCCTGTCGCGCCGACTATGAGATGGGAAGCCGTCAATCCTTGAGAGATCATGGGTTGGCGGTTTTTCTTTGTTTAAAATATATTCCCTATTTGTCATATCTATGTTATAATAAAAAATGTAACCGCTTACATAACGAGGAAAGAAGGAGGATTTCATAAATGAAGAAAAAAACAAGTCTTAGTGCGAAGCTGATCGCAGCGTTTATGGCTGCGATTCTTGGAAGTGTTTTGATCTGTGCACTTCTGACACACAGTAAAGTAGAGAGCGTGTTAAACAGTAACATGCAGCTTACGAGTGAGCAGACACTAAACAGTGCGATGACAAGTCTGCAGACATATGAGAAAACGATCAGTATACCGGTAGATCTTTTGACGAGAAAAGACAGTATCAAACAGCTTTTGCTTGAGCCGGAAAACTATGATAAATATATTGACAATGTAAACGACGAACTGGTTGCAGCCTGTAAAGTCGTAAATGGTTCGGTGCGTGCCTATTATGCTTTAAATGATGGCAGAACAATCACCGGATGGGTACAATACGAAGCTGACGGTTCAAAGACAGCGATGAACACGGTGGAAAATAAAGACCTTTCCGGGAAAGAATGGTACACCGCATGTCAGGGAAGAAAAGCAAAAGTAAATTCTATTTTCAGCTATATCACTGCGCCGTATGTGGATGAAGAAACCGGGGAGCAGATCATTACGGTATGTCAGGAAGTAAAATATAAAGATGTTGTCCAGGGCGTTGTTGCGATGGATATTGATGCATCTGCACTGGCAGACTATGTGGAAAATATCAGACTTTTAAATACGGGATTTGTTATGCTGGTAGATGAGCAGGGAAATATCGTGGTTGACAGCGAAAGTAATACTTTTGCAGATGGTACAGTTGCTGACCTCGAATTTTTTGCTCCGTTAACAGAAGAATTAGATAAACTCGAAGAACAGAAAGCACAGCTGGAGGAAAATGAAGATCCGGCAGCGGATGATATCGTATTGCAGGCATCTTATACCATGCGTGCAGAGGGAAGGGACTGTGCCATTACGGCGATGACAGACCGCATTACCGGATGGAGACTGCTCGGCTGTATCAGTGATCAGGAAAACCAGAAGAACCTGATCAACATTAACATAGGAACGTTGATGGCCGGTGTGATCGGTCTGATCTTTGGATGTGTGATCGCAGTCCTGACAGCGCTCAGTTTTAACCGCGAGATCAAAAAACTCCAGAATGCGACACATCGTGTGGCGGGCGGTGATTTTTCCGAGAAGATCAAAGTTACCAGAAGCGATGAGTTTGGCGTGCTTGAAACAAATTTTAACGGTATGATGGATGATGTGTCCGGACTGATCCATGCAGTCGAGGATAAATCAAACCATATTCTTGAAGTTGCAGGAGGCATCTCAGAAGTCGCTGGAAATACAAAAACAACGATCGAGCAGGTAACACAGGCAATCGACAGTGTGGCGCAGGGTGCGGTAAAACAGGCGGAAAGTACACAGGAAGCCAACACGGAAGTAGAGCATTTAAAGAACAGCTTAGATGAGACAAAAGAATATGTTTCCGGCATGAATGGAATGACAGAAAAGGCAAATGAAGTCAGCACCGAGGGAATTGAGAGTGTAAAAGATCTGATTGAAAAATCAGGAAAAACAGCTGAAAAATCAAAAGTTTCGTTAGAGGTTATGAATGAGATGGTTGAGAGTATTGATAAGATTTTTTACATATCGGATACGATCGCAGACATCACATCCCAGACGAACCTGTTGTCGTTAAATGCAAGTATTGAGGCAGCAAGAGCCGGAGAGATGGGAAAAGGTTTTGCAGTTGTTGCAGATGAGATCCGTAAACTGGCGGATGAGTCGAAAGAGTCAACGGATGAGATCAAGAAGATCATCACGGAAATCACGGAAAAATCAAAACTGGTTGAGTCCACGATGCAGGAAAATGAAGTACTGCAGACTGAGCAGCAGGAGGCGATCAACCGCACGGAAGAGATCTTTGGCGAGATTATGAAACAGATCGAAATGTTAGGCTCCGGTATGGAACGTATCAATGCCCTGAATGACACTATGTCTGCCAACAAAGATCTTGTTGTGGATAAGATGGGAACGATCGCATCGGTATCTGAGCAGTCCGCAGCGGCAACCGAGGAAGTCAATGCTTCCACCGAGCAGGTAAATGTTACAATGGAAGAGATCAGCGAACATACCGAGACGCTGCAGGCAATCGCAAAAGACCTGATGGAGACGATCAATCGTTTTAAGCTCGCTTAAGTCATGGAAATGACTTGCAAAACACCTGCTATACGGGTATAATTCTTGACGATAGATTGCATTTGACAATGGGAAAATAAACCGGATAGGGTAAAGCAGGAGGAAGATATGGGAAGAGACGTTATTATTGCATGTGATTTTAACAGCAAAGAAGAAGTGATCAATTTTCTTGGAAAATTCAAAGAGGAAAAACCTTTTGTAAAAATCGGCATGGAGCTGTTTTATGCAGAGGGACCGGAGATCGTCCGCACGATCAAACAGATGGGACACAAGATTTTCCTTGATTTAAAATTACATGACATTCCAAATACCGTTAAAAAAGCAATGTCCGTATTATCAGGACTGGACGTGGATATGTGTAACGTACATGCGGCAGGTACCAAGGCGATGATGCAGGCAGCCATCGAGGGACTCACGAGAGAAGATGGAACAAGACCACTGCTGATCGCAGTCACACAGCTTACTTCCACCAGTGAAGAGGTAATGCAGCAGGAACTGTGGATCGATAAACCGATCGACCAGACTGTTATGCATTATGCTAAGAATACGATGGAAGCCGGATTAGACGGCGTTGTATGTTCTCCGCTTGAAGCAGGAAAAGTACACGAGGTATGTGGAGACAAATTCCTTGCCATTACACCGGGTGTCCGTTTTGCAGACGGCGATGTTGGCGATCAGAAACGTGTGACAACACCGGCAAAGGCAAAAGAACTTGGTTCTGACTATATCGTAGTCGGAAGACCGATTACTCAGGCAGATGATCCGGTAGCAGCATACCGCAGATGTGTAGAAGAATTTGTAGGCTAGTACCAGATGAAAACAGGAAAAGAGAAAGATGAACGGGTCTTTCTCTTTTTTCGGTTAAGAGAGAAATTTGAGACAGATAGGGGATTTCATGGAAAGAAAAGGACTCAGTGGAAGCGCATTAAAAATAATCGCGATCGTAACAATGCTGATCGATCATATTGCGGCAACCGTGATCATTCGTATATTAAAATTCGGAGGCTATAATGACGGCCTTTATCAGCTGTATCGTGTGATGCGGAATATCGGAAGAATTGCGTTTCCGATATTCTGTTTTCTTCTGGTAGAAGGATTTATGCATACAAGAGACCGGGAAAAATATGCACTGCGTCTGGGATGTTTTGCGGCAGTATCTGAGATCCCGTTTGATCTGGCATTCAACGGAAAAGTTTTGGAAGTCGGATATCAGAATGTGTTTTTTACATTATTGCTGGGTCTGCTTACCATGATGGCGTATGATGCGGTGATGAACCAGAGCCGCTGGAGTGTCTGGAAGCGGACGGCATTATCTACGATTGCAATCCTTGCCGGAATGTTTGCGGCAGAGTTTTTATCAACGGATTACGGCGCACTCGGAGTTCTCTGCATCATGGTATTTTACCTGTTCCGGAGAAGCAGAATACAGCAGGTCGTGTTTGGATGTCTGGCATTTGTATGGTGGGAATGGGCAGCAGTGTTTGCATTCGTTCCAATCTTTTATTACAATGGAAAACGTGGCTTTGGAATGAAATATTTCTTTTACGCATTTTATCCGGTGCATCTGCTGATCCTGTATCTGATCGTATATAAAATGGGATATGGATCCGTGCCTGCAATATAGTGAATGCTCATTGGACCGGTATATGGAAAAGGACTTTAGAAAACGGAGGGGATGTTTTCTAAAGTCCTTTTTATATGTAAACCTGCCGGAAAATCTGGCAGGATTGTTTTTTGACGGAACTGACAGAACCCCAACCACCGAGTCGAAACTCAACAGCTCCTTTTGATGTTATTAATGATACGGAATAATTGTGACCATTTCTTGACTGGAAAATGAAGGAAATCTTAAAAACAGATGAGAAATTCATAAAGTCGCATAGGCGGGAAGGGGGAAATGAGGTATAATGTGCGTAAAAGTGGTTAACACAGGGCAGGAAATTTTGTCAGTGAAATCTACTGTGGAATTTTATAATGGAGAAAATTTATGAAAGAGTATCTGGAAAATGTGCGGTGCGTGGCACCGTTGATCCATAATATAACAAACTATGTGACAGCAAATGATGTTGCAAATGTCCTTTTGGCATGCGGGGCAAGTCCGATCATGGCAGATGAGGAGGCAGAGGTAGAAGAAATCATGGCACACTGCATGGGGTTAAATCTAAATCTTGGAACGCTAAATCAAAAGAAAATCCCTGCAATGCAAAAAGCGGGGAAAATGGCAAATAAACTTGGACATGTTGTGGTGTTAGACCCGGTTGGAGTCGGTGCAAGCAGTTTCCGGAAACAGACGGCGGAGCAGCTTTTAAAGGAAGTACGGTTTGATGCGATCCGGGGAAATATTTCAGAGATCAAAACCTTGGCATCTTTGTGTGGAACACAGGAAAAAAATAGTGGAAATATGGCAGTGTCAGATACAATGGATGTGGAAAAAATTACTGATAAATCAGATCATTGTGGAAAAATTACAGGTATAGATGGTTCTGGAAGAGGCGTGGACGCAGATAATGCAGATACAGTGACAGAGGAAAATTTAGCACAGCATATTAGTAATGCCAAAATGCTGTCAAAGAAACTGCAGACGATCGTTGCCATCACCGGAGCCATAGATCTGGTCACGGATGGCAGCAGTTGTTATGTGATTCGAAATGGTAATCCGCAGATGGGGCATGTGACCGGGGCAGGATGTCAGCTGTCCGGTATTTTAACCGCATTTCTTGCTGCGAATCCGGAAAATAAGTTACAGGCAGCGGCGGCAGCAGTCTGCATGATGGGATATGCCGGGGAGCTTGCGGCGGAGAAAAGCGGACAGTCGGGCAGCGGAACTTACCGTGTGAGCCTGATGGATGCAGTGTCGTGTATGGATGGAGATATATTAGAGAGAGGAGCACGTTATGAGATTCGATAGAAAACAGTTATTATTATATGGGGTAACAGACAGAAGCTGGTTAAATGGTCAGACATTATATGAGCAGGTCAGACAGGCGTTGGAGGGCGGTGTGTCCTTTTTACAGCTTCGCGAGAAAAATCTTTCGGAGCAGGCATTTTTAGAGGAGGCAAAAGAGATACAAAAACTGTGCAGGGAGTACAAGGTACCATTTATCATTAATGACAACGTGGATCTTGCATTGGAGATTGATGCGGACGGTGTGCATGTCGGACAGGATGATATGGAGGCAGGGGAAGTGCGAAAAAGACTTGGAGAGGATAAGATCATCGGAGTTTCGGCACACTCGGTGGAGGAAGCGCTGCGCGCTGAAAAATGCGGGGCGACTTACCTTGGCTCCGGTGCTGTGTTTGGAAGCGGCACGAAAAAAGATGTGGGAACGTTAGATCATGAGGTGTTAAAAGAAATCTGTGCAGCAGTACAGATCCCCGTGGTTGCGATCGGCGGGATCAGCCGGGACAACATTTTACAGTTAAAGGGAACGGGGATTGACGGCGTGGCTGTGATCAGCGCTATCTTTGCGCAGAAGGATATCAGGGCAGCTGCACAGGAACTGAGGAAGTTGTCCGAGGAAGTGTGCAGGTAAGTCAAAATGCATGAACCTGGCATTAATGGTAAATAAATTTTTGAGATGCATGAGCCTGACATTGAAGAAAAAAACTACAAATACAAGAATAGGGATGAATATGAAAACAGAGCTGATACAGGGCGCAATTTTTGATATGGACGGAACACTGCTTGATTCCATGCCGGTCTGGGAACACGCCAGCGAGCGGTATCTGCAGAACAAAGGAATTGAGGTGCGGGAAAAACTTTCGGAGATTTTGTTTTCCATGAGCATGCAAAAGGGTGCGGAATACGTGAAAGAAAATTACCACCTCACGGAATCGACGGATGAGATCGTGACCGGTGTAAATAATATCGTTTATACTGCGTATGAAAAAGAGGTACAGCCCAAAGAGGGCGTGAGGGAGTTTTTGGATAAACTGCAGGCAGAAGGAATAAAAATGGTCGTGGCAACCTCGACAGACCGCCCTATGGTGGAGGCAGCATTAAAGCGCACAGGCCTGCTTTCTTATTTTGAACGGATATTTACCTGCACGGAAATCGGCAAAGGAAAAGTGGAGCCGGACATTTATCATGCGGCTTCTGATTTCCTTGGAACAAAACCGGAACACACGCTGGTGTTTGAAGATGCACTTTATGCGATCGGGACGGCGAAAAAAGCCGGGTTTGTGACGGTTGGGGTTTATGATGCGGCAAGTGAAAAGGAACAGGACAAGATCAGGGAGCAGGCAGATATTTATCTGGAAGCGTTTGCGGAAGCTGTGGGAAGAATATGAAAAATAAATGATAACCCAAAATCTCATTTACATGGAATTTACAAACTTTTCATGGCGTCGTATAAAAATCTGTGCTATGATAAATAATGTTGAGGTATCAGTGTGAAAAATAAGATTTTTCACACGCAAGATTTGTGCTTACGCACAAACTTGAGATGCGCAAAAATGGGGATTATTATGATTCGTAAAGCAGAGTTAAAAGACATTCCGGCAGTGATGGACATTTACAACGATGCCATTTTACATACAACAGCAACATTTGATACGGAAATCAAGGATTACGAGGATCGTCTGGCGTGGTTTCAGGCACACACAGGCCAGTATGTGATCTTTGTATATGAAGAGGCAGGCACAGTCGCGGGTTATGCCTCTCTTTCACGTTACAGGGAAAGAAAGGCTTTTGACCCTGCAGTTGAGATCTCTATTTATATTCATGCGGGTTATCGAGGGCGTGGCATTGGCCGCAGTCTCATGGAGAAAACATTGCAATATGCCAAAGAGTGCCCGCAGATCGGAACAGTTGTTTCACTGATTACCAGTGAAAATGAAGTCAGTATCCGTCTGCATGAACGCTTTGGTTTTTCTTACTGTGGTCAGATCAGACAGGCAGGCGTTAAGTTTGGCAGGAAACTGGGCTTAAACGCATATCAGATCATTTATGACAGAGAAATTGAATAGAAAGATTCCCGGAAAATGTAATGTGCAAAAACCTGGCATGATACATGGCAGTATCCCGGGAAATTGAGGAAAATGCCATGATAAGATATTTTAAGACGGATAATCAGCGGATCCAGGAAGAGGAAAAGATCGGGGACGGCGTATGGGTGCAGATGCTCCAGCCGACGCATCAGGAATGTGCCGAGATTGCAGAAGTATTGAATGTAGATATCGAAGATATCCAGGCCGCACTCGATGAGGAGGAGAGCTCCCGTATCGAACTTCAGGATGGTTATACTTTGATTTTAGTCGATATTCCAACGGTTGAGATACGTCATGAAAAACAGAGTTACACGACAATCCCACTCGGTATCATTTTAACGCAGGATGTGATCGTGACAGTCTGTACCGATGATACACCGGTATTGCAGAACTTTGTCAACAACCGTGTGAAAGAGTTCAGCACGAAGAAAAAAATGCGTTTTGTATATCAGATTTTGTTCCGCACGGCGACAAACTATCAGATGAACCTGCGTGTCATCGATAAGAAAAGAACGGAGATCGAGGAGCGGATCGGCAAAAATACAGAGGATATCGATCTGATCGACCTTCACGAATTAGAGTCTACGTTGGTCTACTTTGCGACATCCCTGCGTGCAAATGGCGTGGTCTTAGACCGGCTGACCAGATATAAGCGCTTAGAGCAGTACCCGGAGGACAAGGAACTGCTAGGTGATGTTATTGTCGAGAACCGGCAGGCAATCGAGATGACATCCATTTACCGTGATATCATCAATGGTACCAGAGAATTGATGTCATCTGTCATTGATAACCGTCTGAATAATGTCATGAAATACCTGACATCCATCACGATCGTCATGGCAATCCCGACTGTTATTTCCGGTATCTATGGAATGAATGTCAATGAAAAATGGATGCCGTTTGCAAATACACCGCACGGATTTCTGATCATCTGTGTTCTGACACTGCTGATTTGCATTGTGACGATGCTGGTGCTTCGGAAGAAGAAGATGTTGTAAAAAGTTAAGGAGTTCTGCATCAACAACTTTTGTTGATGCAGAACTCCTTTTTTTGAGAAAGTTATATAAAAAATCAGGGTAGTCTTTATTTCCCCTCAAACCGTCCGCTTGCCCCGCAAGGCAGCACCAGTCCATTGGAGGACACCGGCAGTCCAATCTCATCTGCGGTGACGGTTCCGTCATATTTTTCTAACGCAGTGGCGATCATATAGCGCAGCACTGCAGGCTGAAGTCCCGTTGTGTAAGAATTTACAAGGAAAAACAGAGGCTTGTCTGTCAGCAGCTGGGCGCAGAGTTTGATCAGCGGATAAACGGATTCCTCGATTTTCCAGATCTCACCTTTAGGGCCTCTTCCGTAGGAAGGCGGGTCCATGATGATCGCGTCGTAGTGATTGCCGCGGCGGATCTCACGCTCCACGAATTTGACACAGTCATCTACGATCCAGCGGATCGGCGCATCCGAGAGACCGGAGGATGCAGCGTTTTCTTTTGCCCAGGTGACCATACCTTTTGAGGCATCCACATGTGTGACCGAAGCTCCGGCAGCGGCAGCGGCAAGTGTGGCACCGCCCGTGTAGGCGAACAGGTTTAAGACTTTGACCGGGCGTTTTGCCGAACGGATCTTATCGGAAAACCAGTCCCAGTTTACCGCCTGCTCCGGGAAAAGTCCGGTGTGTTTAAAACTGAACGGTTTCAGCTGGAATGTCAGAGAACCGTAATGGATACTCCACTGCTCCGGCAGATCAAAAAACTCCCACTCACCGCCGCCTTTTTTGCTGCGATGATAGTGAGCGTTCATGTGTTTCCAGCCTTTTTCTTTTTTGGGCGTATCCCAGATGACCTGCGGGTCCGGGCGAACAAGCGTATAATTACCCCAGCGCTCTAACTTTTCGCCACAGGAGCAGTCTATTACTTCATAATCTTTCCAGTTATTTGCAATCCACATAAATAAATCCTTTCATAGTCATTTTGTGATTCTGTTATTCATGACGATCGAATATCTGTATCACATATCCGATTATTTGCGTTTCCAGGTTGATGGCATTAAAAGAATCATCATCGGAAACAGTTCCAGTCTTCCGGCAAGCATGTCAAACATCAGAACGAATTTGGAAAACGGAGAAAAAATTGAAAAATTCTGTGTCGGACCGACGAGATTTAACCCGGGGCCGATATTATTTAACACCGTGACAACGGAAGTAAAATTCGTTGAAAAATCAAACTCATCCACACTGATCAGGAGCATAGAAGTCAGCAGCAGTACAAAATAAACGACCAGAAATACGTTCGCGGAACGTAAGGTTTCGTGATCGACCGGATGTCCGTCCATACGGATCTTTTTTACCTGACGCGGATGGATGATCAGTGAAAGTTCCTTACGGATCGTTTTCAGTAAGATCAGGATACGGGAAACTTTTATACCGCCGCTTGTGCTTCCAGCACAGGCACCGATAAACATTAGTGTTACCAACAGAGTTTTAGATAAAGCAGGCCAGAGATCAAAGTCTGTGGTCGCATATCCGGTCGTTGTGATAATGGAGCCAACCTGAAAAAATGCATGGCGCAGAGTCTCGCTGAACGTCGGATACAAGGACCGGACATTCCATGTGATGACAGCCACCGATCCGAAGATGATCGCGAGATACCAGCGGACTTCCTCAATTTTAAAGAGCTCTTTTATTTTGCCTGTCAGTATATAAAAATAGGCAGTATAATTGATACCGCTTAAGATCATGAAAACTGTGATCGTAATCTGGATCGCAGGGGAATAACCGGCAATACTGTCATTTCTGATGCCGAATCCACCGGTGCCGACAGTACCAAAGGTAGTCGTCAGCGAATCAAATAACGGCATGCCGAGTGCACGCAAAATCGTCGCTTCACAGATCGTGATGGCAATATAGATGCCGTAAAGGATTTTTGCGGTATCTTTCACATGCGGAACCAGCTTGCTCACGGAAGGCCCGGGGCTCTCTGCTTTCATCAGGTTCATCGTGGAGCCGCCCATCATAGGGAGGATCGCCATAATGAAAACGAACACTCCCATACCGCCGATCCAGTGGGAGAAACTGCGCCAGAACAGGCTGGCTTTTGAGATGCTCTCCACATCGGTCAGAATACTTGACCCCGTTGTAGTAAAACCGGAGATCGTCTCAAACAGTGCATCCACATAAAACGGAATATCTCCGGTCAGCACAAAAGGAATGGCACCGAAAATACTCATGATGATCCAGCTGAGTGCGACAGCTACAAAACCTTCCCTGGTGTAGAGATTTGTAGAACGTGGCTTTTTATGAGTCAGAAGAACACCGAGTATCAGACATAAAACTGCAACTGCCAGATAGGAGACAGAAGCATGTTCACGGTAGATCAGTCCGACCAGTGCTGGAAGTACCAGAAAGGCACTTTCAAATTTTAAAACACAGCCTAAAATATATAAAACGATCGAATAATTCATTGCCGACTAGTCCTCCAGAATCTCTTTGATATCGGAAATGCGGTAACCGGATAGTACGACTAAAACAGAGTCACCGGCCATCATGATATCCTGACCACTCGGGATAATAACTTTGCCATTGCGGTAAATACAGCAGATCAGAGTATTTTTTCGGAAATGCAGATCTGCGAGTGGAATTCCTGCAACGGCGGAGTCTGCTTTGATAATAAATTCCAAAGCCTCGGCTTTACCGTTTGCAAGTTTATAGAGCGTTTCTACATTGCTGTCTTTGGAATTATAAGTGGAACGTGCATATTTTAAAATGTAATCCGACGTAATGATACGCGGATAAATAATACTTCCAAGATTCAGCTCGTTGATGACCGAATGGAAATTGATCCGGTTGATTTTTGTCACGGTCTTTGCGTTGGAGATATCATTTGCATAGAGGGAGAGAAGGATATTCTCCTCATCTAATCCGGTCAGCGCTGCAAAACCCTGCGCATGTTCAAGACCTTCCTGTAAAAGAAGATTCTGATCAGTTGCATCCCCGCAGATCACGGTGGCATGCGGCAGCAGTTCACTTAATATGTCACAGCGTTCGCGGTCTACTTCAATGATCGTCACACGGATGCCAGAAGCGAGCAGACTTTTTGCCAGATAATATGACACTTTGCCGCCACCGGCGAGAATGGCGTTTCCGACACGGTTTTTCACGATGCCGATCTTGCGGAAAAAGTCGATCGCATTGCGGCGCTCGGATGCGATCGCAACCACGTCGTTTTCCTGAAATTCAAAATCACCGTTTGGAATGATGACTTTATCCCCACGGATGACGGTGCAGACCAGAACGTTGCTGTGCAATGTCTGATGCAGGTTAAACAGTTTTAAGGCGATCAGCGGAGAGCCTTTGGTTACTTTAAAATGAAGAAGCTCTACATGACCCTTGGCAAAGGTATCCACACGGATCGCAGATGGAAACTGGAAAATGCGTGCGATCTCGTTTGCAGCGGCAAGTTCCGGGTTGATGATCATTGCCAGCCCGAATTCTTTCTTTAAAAATTCTATTTCCTTATTATATATAGGATTGCGCACACGGGCGATGGTCTGGCAGTGGCCTGTCTTTCTCGCGATGACACAGCAGAGCAGATTCTTCTCATCGTCACCGGTCACGGCAATCAGAAGGTCGGCGGTTGTGATGCCGGCGTCGATTAAAGTCTGGTGGTTGATTCCGTTTCCTACGATGCCCATCGCATCGAGATTATTTGTGATGGTGGAAACCTTTTCCGGTTTCTCGTCAATGACTACGATATCGTGGTCTTCGCTGCCAAGCTGCTCTACGAGAGTATAGCCCACCTTGCCACAGCCTACGATAATGATCTTCATGATATGGTAACTCCTCTAATAATAGTCTGATTTGAATGTACTTGAGTACGCAGTGCCAGACCAGAAAATCAGAGATTTCCTGGTCTGACGGGCATCTACGTTCCACTTCGGTCCGTGCTAAACAGGTGCCACCGGCACCTAGCACCGCCCTATCAAATGAGCAAAAAACAAAAAAGTGCCTGCAAGCAGTCATTTTTTGTTTTTCACTCATTTGGCACTGCTCATTACTTACGCACATTATAGCATGTGCAAAACCAGCACATGTTCCAATTCACCGTTCGTCAATCATGCAGGCATGTTGACTCACTTGCGTTCATTATATCATGAAGCAATGCTTCATGATCGTGATCTACACGAGCTTCGCTCGGCAGTCTTATTATATCATATGCGCACAGAAAAGCCACAAAAAGTATAAAACATTAGCAGAATAAAAAAGGAAAGAGTGGCAGGGAAAGACGGGGGTTACATTGACAAAGAAACCCGCAAAAAAATATGAAAGAAAAATGGAAAAAATACTTGCATTTCTCAAAATTATCGTATATACTAAGCAGTGCTGTGACATTGATAGCGTAGAAGCGTGAGGTTGCTGCCGATATGGCAGGGGTT
>OBVX01000241.1_pt1 | contig 44943 bp, 44 predicted proteins | sample 1495161 | NCBI WGS metagenome assembly OBVX01 (sample SAMEA2580023, study PRJEB22360) | human gut metagenome | reverse complement strand
GGTAAGCAAAGGTAGCTAATTTTAAAACTTAACAACCAGAAATTTCCGCTGAGCCCGTTTTCTTTATCAGACTGATCCCATGTGGACAGCTGATGGCAAATATTTATTGTTCAGGTCTTCCAGCCGTGGAAATGACAAAGAGGTGGAAAGTACGCTTCCTAACGGAGAAAAACGTAAATGGACTCCTACACAGATTTACTTTATTGAAATGGCCACCGGTAAGATTATTCAAGCTACGGAAGGACCGAATTTGGGCAGTGCTTTTTTGGCTAATAAAACGAATCGTATGTTTGTCAGCCGGAAAGAAAAAGAAAACTGGAACATGTATGTAATGGACTTGAATAAATTCTTTGCCGATGTAAAACAAGGAAAAGTAGGTAAACCATCCGCTTATGAAACTTTCATAGGCACTTTCCCCACTGAGATGGGACGTCCGGGAGGATATGCTGTGGATTGTAATGATGATTATGCCTACATAACTGTTGAGCGTGAGGGTACGGAAGAGGAAAAGGAACGTATGATGAAAAACGCTTTCCTGCCTGAAAGTAACCAGCCGGTAAAGATAAAGCCAACTCTTTGCGGAATTCGTAAAATGAATCTCAGTACGGGAGAAGTAACTAAGGTTATTGATACGGAATTTAAAACAGGACATATACAAGCCAGCCGTTTTACTCCGGGTGAAATTGTTTTTTGTAACGAAACCGGTGGCGATGCCCATCAGCGTATGTGGTTTTGCACGGCAGATGGAACAGTCTTTAAACCTTTATATAAAGAAACTCCGCTAGATTGGGTGACTCATGAAACTTTTGCAACCAAAGATTTTGTATATTTCAATATCTTAGGATTTCAGCCGCGTCTTCGCAAACAGGCAAGTGGTATTGTGCGTATCAATCTGCGTACGGATGATGTAGAGTTGATAGGGCAGGTAGAATTAGAAAAAGACCGCCAAGCGATTGACGGCCAATTGGTAGGAAGAGGTTTCTGGCATTGTAATGCCAGCCGTGATAATAAATGGGCTGCCGGAGATACTTTTGGAGGAAATGTATGGTTGGTTAATGTACAGACCGGGGAGCGTCATTGGTTGGCGTCGGATACCAAGATGAAACCGGATCATGCACATCCCAGCTTTAGTCCGGATGGTACGAAAGTTCTTTTCCAATCCGGACATTTTACAAATGGAAAAAGATTGAATTTAATGATGGTGGATATTTCATCCTTTAAATAAAGTAAGGTTGGATATGAAAAATACACGTAAGATATTATTTTCCGCAGCTTTGTTGTCTTCAGGGCTTACGATGGCCCAGACTACAACGGCAGAGAAATCGCCCAATGTTATTTATATTATGGCGGATGATTTGGGAATAGGTGATTTGGGATGCTATGGTCAGCGTCAGATTAAGACACCGAATATTGATGGGATAGCTCAAAATGGGATGAAGTTTATGCAGCATTATTCAGGTTCTACGGTCAGTGCTCCGTCCCGTTGTGCTCTGATTACAGGAAAGCATATGGGACATGCCGCAATCAGAGGAAATGCAAAAGTGGCAGGTTCGGATGGATTGTTATATGAAACTCCGCTTCCTGCCGGTGAAGTTACTGTAGCCGATATTTTTAAAACAAAGAATTATGTTACCGGATGTGTAGGCAAATGGGGAATGGGAGGACCGGGTACGGAAGGTGTGCCCGGCAAACATGGTTTTGATTATTTCTACGGTTATCTGGGGCAACGTTTTGCTCATAGTTATTACCCTGAGTTCTTGCATGAGAATGAGCAGAAGATTATGCTGGATGGGAAATATTATTCGCATGACTTGATGTTGGAAAAGGCTTTGAATTTTATTGATGAAAATGCGCAGAAACCTTTCTTCCTTTATTTTTCACCGACCATACCCCATGCGGATCTTGATATAATGGGGGAAGCGATGACGGAATATGAGGGGGAATTTTGTGAAACTCCTTTTGGAGGAAGCAGAAACGGTTATAAATCGCAGCAAAATCCGCGTGCGGCGTATGCGGCGATGGTTACTTATTTGGATAAAAGTGTGGGCTTGATTATTAAAGAGTTGAAAGAGAAAGGTTTGTATGATCATACGATCATTGTTTTTACTTCCGATAATGGAGTCCATTCGGAGGGAGGGCACGATCCATCTTATTTTGACAGTAATGGTCCGTTCAGAGGTCAGAAAAGAGATTTATATGAAGGAGGTATCCGTACTCCGTTCGTCATTCAATGGCCGGGAGTTATTCCACAAGGAGTAGTTACCAATCATATTTCTGCATTTTGGGATTTTTTGCCTACTATAGGTGAATTGGTGCAGGCGGATATTCCTCAAAATATTGATGGTATATCTTATTTGCCTACTCTTACGGGAAAAGATATTCAGAAGGAGCATGATTGTATTTATTATGAGTTCTTTGAATTTGGAGGAAAGCAATCTATTATGACACCTGATGGTTGGAAGTTGGTGAGACTGGAAGTTAGTGATCCGTCTAAAACCTACGAAGAATTGTATAATATTTATACAGATCCGGCGGAAACTTCCAATGTGATAAAACAATATCCTGATGTGGCAAAAAAATTAAAGAATATGATAGGTGGTCAACGTGTTGAAAATGCCCGTTTCCATTTTTAAACAAGTAAGATTTATGAAGCAATCCTTATTTTTAAAGAAATGCAGTAAGTTCTGTTATGTACTTTTTGCAGTTTGTGGCTGTTTGGCTTGTACACAGAGTCAGAAGATTGAATGGCCGCAAGTGACTAACGAGACCAAGCCTTGGACGCGATGGTGGTGGGAAGGCAATGCGGTCAGGACTACTGACTTGGATACGGTTATGCGTAAGTACCAGGAGGCAAATCTGGGTGGATTGGAGATCACTCCTATTTATGGAATACATGGTTATGAGGATCGCTTTAAAGATTTTCTTTCTCCGGAATGGGTTGATTTGTTTCTGTATACTTTGCAGGAAGCGAAGCAGTTGGGGTTAGGAATTGATTTGGCTAATGCTTCGGGATGGCCGTTTGGAGGACCTTGGGTCACTCCCGAAGATGCGTGCAAGACGGTGGCTTATAAAACTTATCAATTGAAAGAAGGCGAACAACTAAGTGAACCTGTCCGGTATAAGGAAGAAGGCTTTGTCAGATTGGCAGGGCATACTCCGGTAAAACTGGCGGATTTGAAAGAACCGGTCAGTGCGAATGCTGATTTACAGACATTGGCATTGGATCAGGTACGATATAAAAAGGAACTGCCTTTGATTATAGTGACCGCTAATAGTGATAAAGGTGAATGTCTTGACTTGACTTCAAAAATAAAGCCGGATGGTACATTGGACTGGACGGCTCCTCAAGGTGACTGGACTATTTGCGCTCTGTTCCAAGGTCATCATGGAAAAATGGTAGAACGTGCAGGACCTGGTGGTGAAGGTGATGTGATAGATCATTTTTCAGCTTCGGCCATTGATCATTATCTCAGTAAATTTGATGAGGCTTTTACAGGAAAGGATATCAGTTATCTGAGGTATTATTTTAATGACTCTTATGAAGTGGACGATGCAAGAGGCGAGTCAAATTGGACTCCTGCTTTTTTTGACGAATTCCAAAAGTATAGGGGATATGACTTGCGTCAGCACTTACCTGCATTGTTAGGTATGGATACACCGGACAAGAATGCAAGGGTGTTGTATGATTATAGACAAACCATAAACGATTTATTGATAAATCATTATTCCATTCGTTGGCAACATTGGGCGGCAAAACAAGGAAAGGGTATAAGGAATCAGGCTCATGGTTCTCCTGCCAATATTCTGGATTTGTATGCAGTGAGTGATGTGCCCGAAATAGAAGGGCGTGATTTGGTCAGTATAAAAGCGGCTCCGTCTGTAGCCCATACGGAAGGAAAGAAACTCTCATCTTCGGAAAGTGCGACTTGGCTGGATGAACATTTCCAATCGAATCTGGGAGATGTAAAGAAAGCACTTGATCTTTTCTTTCTGGGTGGGGTGAATCATATTTTTTATCATGGCACTTGTTTCAGTCCGCAGGAGGCTCCTTGGCCGGGATGGTTATTTTATGCGGCAGTCCATTTTCATCCGAATAATCCGTTTTGGGAGGATTTTAAATATTTGAATCAGTATGTTACTCGCGTGCAGTCATTTTTACAGGATGGCACTCCTGATAATGATGTTCTTTTATACTATAACATAGCCGATGTGATGTCTGAACAAGGGAACAGAAGCCTTCAACACTTTAGCGGATTGGATCGTAATATGTTGGAATCTTCGGTCAGAGAAAGTGCGGTAACTTTAACAGAGAATGGTTATGCGTGGGATATGATTTCTGACAAGCAACTTCTTAAAACTAATATTGAGAAAGAAATGATTGTAACGCCCGGTGCCGCATATAAAACCGTTCTTGTTTCGGCGGCGCAATATATTCCTTATGAAACAATGGAAAAACTGATGGCTTTGGCTGATGAAGGTGCTACTGTTGTGTTTTATAAGGGAATTCCTCAAAATATGGCCGGAATGATTCTTTCGGAAGAAAAACAGGCTCATTTTAAAGAAATGCTGGATGCTCTGGACTTTCATGCTGAAGGTGCTGTTAAATGTGCTCGTGTAGGTAAGGGGAAGATTTGTTTGTCAGATGATATTAATGCTCTGATGAATGAGGCGAATGTGGGTGCCGAGAAAATGTATCAGGCAGGTCTGCAATGTATCCGAAGAAATAGTGCGACGGGAAAATATTACTTTATAGAAAATAGTAGCGACCGTAAAATAGAGGATTGGATTCCACTTCGTACAGAAACTCGGAGTGCGGCGATTTTCAATCCAATGACTGGTGCCAGTGGTTTGGCTGCTATGAAACGCAATGACGGGCAAACAGATGTTTACCTGGAATTGAATCCGGGTGAAACTGTCATTGTATCAACTTCCAGTCAGAATTTTACAGGAGATGCCTATGCTTATTATCAAAATGCAGGTGAGCCAAATCCTGTTTCCGGCAGTTGGACTGTTTCTTTTGTTCAAGGAGGTCCTCAACTTCCTGCTTCTATAACGGTTGACAGTTTGGGCTCATGGACTGATTTTGTAGGGGATGAATATAAAGCTTTTTCTGGAACAGCCGTTTATACGACTACTATAAATAAGGTGCCTGTAGCGGATGTGATCAAATTGGATCTTGGCTCTGTAGCGGAAAATGCATCTGTCTATTTGAATGGAGATTATATCGGTACAGTGATTGACTCTCCTTATCAATTGTATATCCCTGCTGAAAAATTCAAAGGACAGGATGAGTTAGTTGTCAGAGTAGCCAACTCTATGGCGAATCGAATTGCTTATATGGATAAGAAGGGAGTGGACTGGAAGATTTTCTATAATGTAAATATGTCTGCAAGAAAAAAGGAAAATGTGAAAAATGGTATCTTTGATGCTTCTGATTGGGAACCAAAATCTTCAGGGCTATTGGGACCTGTAACGTTGACTCCGGCTATGGTGAAGCAATGAATTATATAGTCCTGATGTTGCAACCTATAGAATAAATGTTTCAGGGTGTTTGTGTAATGTGTTGAGTATTAATGTAATATGTAAATATGCGCAACATGAATACCCTGAAATTTCGTTTTGAACGAATTTCTATATAAATGTATCTTATTCTATGGTAAGAGAGGGAACTTTATGCTAGTTTTGCAACAAACAATTTGAGATAGCTATGAGAAACAAAATTCTTTTATTTTTATTGACTTTTATAGGAATAAGTCAGATTGCGGCAGCATCAGCTGTCCGTGATAAATACAATTTTAATTCTGAATGGTTACTTTATGTCGGCGATATACCGGAAGCCAAAGAGGTACGTTTTCAGGATACGGATTGGAAGAAAGTAACATTACCCCGTCCTTTTAATGAAGATGAAGCTTTTCGTTTAAGTATAGAACAACTGACGGATACTGTGATGTGGTATCGTAAACATTTCCGTCTGCCTGCCGGCAGCAAGAACAAAAAAGTCTTTGTTGAATTTGAAGGGGTCCGTCAAGGAGCTGATTTTTATATCAATGGCGAATATATCGGTTTGCATGAAAATGGTGCGATGGCTGTAGGTTTCGATTTGACTCCTTATATTAAATATGGACAAGAGAATGTAATGGCGGTCCGCATTGATAACAATTGGAATTATAAGGAACGTGCTACCGGCACCAAATATCAATGGAGTGACCGTAATTTCAACGCCAATTATGGAGGTATACCAAAGAATGTATGGCTTCATGTTACTGATAAACTTTATCAGACACTTCCCTTGTACAGTAATTTAAAAACGACCGGTGTCTATATCTATGCGGAAGATATCCGTGTGAAGTCTCGTAAGGCTGTGGTTCATGCGGAGTCTGAAATAAAAAATGAATATAATCGGGATAAGAAAGTCGCTTATAAAGTTGAAGTGTTTGATCGTGACGGGAAAAGCATAAAAAGTTTTGAGGGTACTCAGACGGTAGTAAAACCGGGTGAAACTGCGACTTTGGAAGCTTCAGCAGAAATAGACGGACTTCATTTCTGGAGTTGGGGATACGGATATTTGTACACAGTAAAAACCAGTTTATGGGTGGATGGCAGAAAAGTAGATGAAGTGGCTACCCGTACCGGTTTCCGTAAAACTCGTTTCGGCAAAGGAATGATTTGGTTGAATGACCGGGTGATTCAGATGAAAGGTTTTGCACAGCGTACCAGTAATGAATGGCCGGGAGTCGGTATGAGTGTTCCTGCATGGCTGAGTGATTATAGCAACGGTCTGATGGTGGAAGATAATGCCAACTTGGTTCGTTGGATGCATATCACCCCTTGGAAGCAGGATATTGAATCGTGTGACCGTGTCGGATTGATTCAGGCGATGCAGGCCGGTGATGCAGAAAAGGACCGTGAAGGCCGTCAATGGGAACAACGTACAGAATTGATGCGTGATGCCATTATTTACAACCGTAATAATCCGAGTATTTTGTTCTATGAATGTGGAAACGAATCAATCAGTCGTGAACACATGATAGAAATGAAAGCGATTCGTGATAAGTATGACCCTCATGGAGGCCGTGCCATCGGTTCCCGTGAAATGCTTGATATTCGTGAAGCCGAATATGGTGGCGAGATGCTTTATATCAATAAGAGCAAACATCATCCGATGTGGGCCATGGAATACTGCCGTGATGAAGGTCTGCGCAAATATTGGGATGAATATTCTTATCCATATCATAAAAATGGGGAAGGAAATAATTCATTCCGTTCTGCAATGACTAATAAGGTCCAGAAAAAGGTGGATGCCCGTGCTTATAATCACAATCAGGATTCCTTTACTATTGAGAATGTGATTCGTTGGTTTGATTATTGGCGTGAACGCCCGGGTACAGGTGACCGTGTCAGTTCAGGAGGTGTGAAAATCATCTTCTCGGATACGAATACACATTATCGTGGTGTGGAGAATTATCGTCGTAGTGGTGTGACAGATGCCATGCGTATCCCTAAAGATCCTTTCTATGCACATCAGGTGATGTGGGACGGATGGGTGGATATAGAGAATCCCCGTATTCATATCGTTGGTCATTGGAACTATAAAGAAGATGTGGTGAAACCTGTTTATGTGGTATCCAGTGCTGAAAAAGTGGAATTGTTCCTGAATGGCAAATCTTTAGGAAACGGTCAAAGAGATTATCATTTCTTGTATACTTTCAAAGATGTGGCATTTGTTCCGGGCAAGTTGGAAGCTGTAGGGTATGATAAGAATGGAAAAGAATGTTGCCGCGCTGAATTGCAGACTGCCGGCAAGCCGGAACAGATTAAACTCAGTGTGATTCAAAGTCCTAAAGGCTGGAAAGCGGATGGAGCTGATATGGTATTGCTTCAAGTGGAAGTAATGGATAAAGATGGCAGACGTTGCCCGCTGGCTAATGATCTGATACATTTTGACGTAGAGGGACCGGCTGAATGGCGTGGTGGAATAGCACAGGGCAAAGATTAAAAAACTCGCCCACATACGGATAACTTTTGAGGAAATAGTACAAAGTATTTGAGAACTAAAGGAATATGTAGCTTTGTTCCAGATTCTTCCATTTGTGGTTTTTGACCGTTTTTGAGGGAGTTCGGAAAACAAATCGCTACTTATCCGTTGCCTTTTCCGGGTTGAAAAAGAGGGTTGGAAATAGCTCCCATTTCTACTTTTCATATCCTGTTTATCACTGCATGGAACGATGTTTCTTGCTATGTCTATCATGCAAACTTAGCCATATTTTTCCGTATTAGAAAAAAAGACAGGGTTTGTTTGTTAGGCGAAGGACCTTATTCTCCGTTCCGCTATATTTTTCATGCCATTCATTTGCTCGCTATATAATAATTTTGCAAACAAAGGAATTAGTTATGAATCAGGCAAATGTAAAGGTATCGTTCTACCTGAAAAAGAGCGAGGCGGATGTTGACGGAAACTGCCCTGTAATGGCTAAGTTAAGTGTCGGGAAATACTCGGAAGCGGCATTCAGTGTGAAAATGAAAGTGTCACAGTCTCGCTGGACTTCCGGACGTGCATCCGGCAAGAGTGTGGCGGCAAAGGAAATAAACAACCGTTTGGACGAGATTCGTGCGATGGCTTTAAGTATCTACTCAGAACTGTCGGCTGTACGTGACGGTGTGACAGCAGAAGAGGTAAAAAGTATTCTGCTTGGAATGGCCAGCGGACAGGAAACTCTTTTGGGCTACTTCAGACGATTTATCAATTGTTTTGAAAAGCGTGTGGGAGTAAACCGCACCATAGGAAGTCTGCGTGCTTACCGGAACGCCTACAACCATATCGAAAGATTCTTGCAGGCAAAATACAAACTTTCCGATATCCCGTTCTCTGCGCTAGACCGTTCCTTTATTGACAAGTATGATTTATACCTTCGGACAGAACGCAATCTCGCCCCCGGAACAATCATCAATCTGACCGTACAACTGAAAACGATTGTCGGCGAGGCCATCGCTGACGGTATCATTACCGCCAGTCCGTTTTTGGGATACGAGCCGGTGCGTCCTAAAGCCGTACAGAAATATCTCACGGCAGAAGAGTTACATAGAATCATGACCACTCCGCTTCACAGACAGACATTATACCATGTCCGTGATATGTTTTTGTTTTCCTGTTTTACCGGGATTTCATATAGAGACATGTGTCTGCTGACTAAAAGCAACCTATGTTCAGCAGAAGATGGGACATGGTGGATAAAAAGTGCCAGACAGAAAACCAAAATAGAATTTGAGATTCCGCTGCTTGATTTGCCGCTACAGATTCTGAAGAAGTACAGCGACACTGCTCCCGATGACAAGTTGCTGCCGATGTACTGCAATTCCATGCTGAACCATTATTTGAAAGAGATTGCGCAAATCTGCCACATAAACCGTCCGTTGGTCTTTCATGCCGCGCGTCATACATACGCTACGGAAATAACGCTTTCCCATGGCGTACCCCTTGAAACAGTCAGCAAAATGCTTGGACACAGTCAGATAGAAACCACCCAGATTTATGCGAAAGTAACCGATGACAAGATAGATGCCGATACAAAGGCACTGAACCGGAAAATTTCAGAACGCTTTTCTGTCGTCATTTAATAAACCCTTAAATGGAAAGTATATGAAACAGAATATTGAGAAACAGAATACCAAACACCGCAGCACATTTGCCGTGCTGTTTTATATCAACCGTACAAAAATACGCAAGGACGGGATGTGCCAGTTGTTGTGCAAGGTGAGCATCGATGCCGAATGGGCTCAGATAGGTACCAAAGTATCTGTCAATCCGGCTATCTGGAATCCGGAGAAAGGGCGTGCAGATGGACGAAGCGAGAATGCCGTTACTGTGAACCGCGCCATAGATGACCTGACAAGCGAGATAGCCGGACATTATGATCGGATAAAGAACAGCCTGGGTTTCATCACGGCAGAACTGGTCAAGAATGCAGTCAAAGGTATCGGACAGAAACCGCTTACCCTGCTGGCTCTCTTCAGGGAACATAATGAGGAATTCAAGAAACGTGTCGGGATAGACCGCATACGGGAGACATACGAGTCCTATCAGCGTTCATACAAACATCTTTCCGCATTTGTACGGGAAAAGAAGGGTATGGAAGATGTCACGTTGCGAAGTCTTGACAGGGTGTTCTATGACGATTTTGAAGTTTTCCTGCGCACCGACCGCAATCTGAAGCCCAAAAGCGTGCATGAGCATCTGTACCGCTTGAAGAAACTCACGGTGCGGGCTGTCAGCCAGGGCACGTTGAGACGAGACCCATACTGCCGTCTGCACCCCGAACTCCCCAAAAGAAGAAGCCGCCACATGAAGCTGGAGGACCTCAAGACATTGATGACTACTCCCGTAGAGAAGCCGCAATTACAATTCGTGAGGGATATGTTCATCTTTTCGACTTTTACCGGACTGGCATATGCGGATTTGAAGAAGTTGTCGGTAAATGATATTACGCAGGCAGACGACGGCACTTGGTGGATTCATATCCACCGCCAAAAGACCGATACGCTTTCCTCTGTCCGTCTGCTGGATATTCCTCTCCAAATCATAGAGAAGTACCGTAGCCAGAGAACCGGGGACAAGGTGTTCAACATTTACGGACGCTGTTATTTTATCATGCTGACAAAAGAATTGGGAAAGGCCTATGGATTTGATTTGACCTTCCACCAGGCCCGGCATAATTACGGAACCCACATCACTCTCTCGTTGGGTGTCCCGATAGAGACGGTAAGCCGTATGATGGGACATACCTCCATTTCCACCACGCAAATTTACGCGCAGGTCACGGACACAAAAGTGGACGAGGACATGAAACGCTTGAGAGCCACCGGCTTCGGTAACAGCATAGAATTATGTGAAGAGGATTTCACGACAAAGAAAAAACGGAAACGGAAATCGCAAGCCGTATGAAAAGGAGAACGGAGAAACAACCGCAACCCGGCAGGTCGTTTCTCCGTTCTGACTTTAATGATGCCAGCTATACCCAGCGTTGTTCTTCCTGGCACCGCTTATAGGCATCGTCCAGTATTTTCATAATGTCGGATTCTTTATAGAGAGCCTTTCCCTGTACCAGGTAGTAAGGGATTACACCGGATGTACGGTATTCCTGCAATGTGCGTCTGCTTACCCGCAGGACATTGGAAAGCTCCTCATCCGTAAGGAAGCGTTCACCGTTGAAGAGCGTTCTCGGGATTTCCTCCAATACCGAAAGCATCTTCTCCAATTTCTCCAATCCCTGAAACATCACATCAATGTGCGGGTCTTTCCTGTCTATGAAATGATAGCTCATAATCTGTTCTTTATTAAAGGGTGATAACTCAAATCCAACAATCTCTGTATATCTTCCGGCTTGTAGAAGAGCTTGTTCTTTATACGGCTGAAGGGAAGTATCCCTTTGGCCCGATATGCCTGAAGAGTCTTTTTGTTGATACGGAGCACATCGCACACTTCCTGGTTGTCCAGCCAGTTTTTCAGGCCGAGGTCCTCTACCGGTCGGCAAATGTGTGTCATCCGTTCCTCAAATTTGCAGAAGCGGATACGCAGCTCTTCAAAAGTCTGTTTGTCAATACATACAAGTTCCATATTCTTTTCTGTTTTATTATTCCACCTGGTTTTTCAGTCTTGCCGGCATACGTTTCCCCTTCTGGTTGAGGAATGCCTCTACCTCAGAAGACTTGTAATAGGTACGCCCGTCAATCATGTAATACGCCACGAGTTTCTTCTGGCGGTACCGTGCGAGGGTGCGCTTGGTTATGCCGAGCAGCTCGCACATGTCCTGATTGTCCAGCAGCTTGTCGCCGTCAAGGGCGGAAGTCTGGCGGTTCATGCGGTTCAGTCTGTCTTCAATCTTGTCGAACCGTTCCATGATCTGATGGATCATCATCTGGAAGGTTTCACGGTCTATCTGTATCATAATACGATCTGTCTTTGAGTGTAAATAATCGGGTGATTACACCTTGTTGCGCAACAGGTTATATCATGATATAGGGCTAACGGCATGCCAATGACACCATATTTCATGGAATAGCATCGATATTCCATTGAAATACAGTGAAATAAAAATTTTCAGAGAAAAGAAATGATGGATATACGACCTTGCAGGATGCAAGAAATCTCGCAAAATGCAAGTTACATCCTGCAAGAATTGCGGTAAATCAGGCGGCAGATACCGTTGGAAAAAGCAACGGCTTTATGCAACTGCCACTGCCGGGAAGGAAGAATGTTCTGTACGGAATGTCCCTTTCCCATAGAATAAGGAAACAGATAAACTATAAATTCATCCACAAGATTGTAGTGGAAAAGTCCCCGCAGAAGTTCAAGGGATTCTGCATCATGAACTTCTGCCAGATAGGTAAAAGAAGCGTTTTTGTGGTCTTTCTCGCAGAGCAGATCCAGAATGGAGTGAGGTAAAATCCAGGCATTGCAGTGTTCCCGCCAATGAACAAACCCTTTTCTATGGTTCATTACCCATTGCGTCAGCACGTTGTCAGGTTCCGGCAGAAAACCGTCCAGCGTCATTACCGTTACTGCTTGGATTTTTGACATATAAATCCTGTTTTAAATCCGGACCGGTAGCCGTTCCAAAAAAGAAGCGTGCAAACACACTACTTCTAATGGAGGCTCTGGAATGCCTTTGAAAGGAATAGGTGAATGCACGCTATGCGTAGGCATAGCATAAGCAATCACGCAATAGTTCCTTTCAATGTTAATTTTCCAGATTCCCATTAGAAACGCCTTGCGGTCTTATGTTATATACAATCGGCAACCGTCTCCCAGACGATATGCCGCTTTTTCTCTAATTACTTGCAAATGTACATATATTCAGCGAGATTTGCATTAACTACGGACATCATTTTTTAATTCAGCCCGTATTTTTTCATCTTTCTGTACAGCGTTGCCGGATTGATCTTGAGCATCGCTGCCGCCTGTTCCCGGTGTCCGTTGCAGGCTTTAAGGGCGTTGATGATGTTCATTTTCTCCTGCGTTTCGTCTTTCAGCGGGCGGATAGCAGGTGTGGCAGTTGATTCATTATCATGCTGATGGATTTCTGTATCCAACCCTTCCATTTCCAATACCGGTGATTCCGAAACAAGCACGGAGCGTTTCACCCGGTTTTGCAGTTCACGCACGTTACCCGGCCACGGATAGGCAAGCATCCTGCTTCTGGCATCATCGGAAAAATCGCTTGTTTCCCGTTTCAGTTCCCTTGAAAAGCGTTCACGGAAAAACTCGGCCAAGGGGAGAATGTCCTCCGGGCATTCACTCAACGAGGGCTGGCGAATCTCAAACTCGTTCAAACGGTGATAGAGATCTTCTCTGAACCGCCCCTGTTTGATAGCCTGCTGCAAATCCTCGTTTGTGGCAGAGACTATCCGCACATCCGCTACCCGTTCCTTGCTGCTGCCGATTGGCATATAGGTACTTTCCTGCAACACACGGAGAAGCATGGATTGAATTTCATAGGACATTGTTCCAATCTCATCCAAAAACAATGTCCCGCCTTTCGCCATGTCGAAGTAACCAACCTTGGCGGTATCGGCACCGGTAAATGCCCCTTTCTCATGTCCGAAGAGAAGCGAAGCCGCCAGTTCACGGGGCAATGCTCCGCAATTCACCGCCACGAACGGCATATGGCGGCGTTCACTGCCCTGATGAATATACTGTGCCACCGATTCCTTGCCGGTTCCGTTGGCACCGAGTATCATTACAGCCATTTCTGACGGAGCCACCAGTCTTGAGTACTTCTCTACCTTCAGAATTTTCGGGCTTGTCCGATGAAACAGAACCTTCTCCTTCTCCCGTACAGTGACCATAGGCTGGAACACATCTTCTGCCAATTCCAGCAGATGTTCCCTGTGTACCGGTTTGGGCAGATAGTCTATCGCACCCATTTTGATGGTACGTACCACATCCGGAACCGATACATATTCGGTTGTGATGATGAATGGGATTTTCTTCTTTTCCTTGCGGAGCCATTCCAGCAGGGAGATACCGTCCCCTTCCGGCAGACGCACATCCGAAAGAATCAAATCAAATGCAGTCTTACGTATCAACGAGCGTGCTATCGGTTCGTTCATGGCTGTTACCACATCATAACCTGCTTGTGCAAACCAGTCTTTCTGCATCTGCGACAAACTTATGTTATCTTCAACTATCAGTATTTTCCGTTTCATTTGTCAGTCTTTTTATTTCGTTTTCAGCCTCTATTATCAATACGCCGGTGCACTCAATGATTTGCTGTGTATATTTCTGTATAGCATCATCATTTGTAGTAGAGTCTCTCAGCAGGACCCGATAGGCAGACAAGAGCTCCTTCATCCGTAACAGTTCCCACATCGGCTGCATACGATGAGTGATTTCCCGTAATTTTTTTCGGTCTTTGAGTTTCAATGCCATATCAAGTTCCCTTTTATCCTTCTCTGACTGGCTAATGAAAGAGTCAAGCAGTCTTTTCTTATCGCTGACCTCGGATAACATCGCACTGAAATCTATCCTCTTTCTTTCAACAGGAAGAGATGTTGTTATGGTTGAAAGCAGGCTGATTAACTCCGAAGATGAGAACGGTTTGTAGATACAGGCTGCGAATCCGGCTTTTAGAAAAACTTCATTTCCCCGGTCACCACGCGCAGTCATGGCTACAACGGGTATTGTACGAGAGTTTCCGACAGTCGAGTTGCGTAAAAGATCAAGCAGTTCAAAACCACTGGTGCCTATCATCTGAATGTCAGAAAGCAGCAAATCATAATCTTTCTCCCGCATAGCCTTGACCACATCTTTTGCTGTAGAGCATGTGATGCAATCCACCCCGTTGCGTTCAAGCATTTCCTTCATCACTGCAAGCTGTAGCGGATCATCATCTATGGCAATTACTCTTTTCGGGAGTATTCCTGAAAACGTCCTGACGGGAGAAGGAATTTCTTTGTTTAAATTCGTTTCCGACATAGGGATGGACACTTCGAAGCAACTTCCTATCCCTTCCGTACTCGAAACAGATATTTTTCCTCCGAGTAAATTGACAATCCCTTTGACAATGGAAAGCCCCAGTCCGAATCCTTCAGCCGATATATGTGGAGCCGCCTTCTCAAAAGGATTAAACACCCGTCTTATTGTAAGCTGATTCATGCCTATACCGGTATCCTGCACACGCAGCAACAATATTCCGTGATGGTATGAAGCCTGTAAGCAAACGGTTCCGTCTGGAGTGAATTTGATGGCGTTCGATATCAGATTGTCAAGTATCTGTTCAATCCTGTCCGGATCATTCAGGACAGCTGTCGGCAAGTTATCAAAAGAATACCTGAAAAGAAGTCCCTTTTTATTCGTTTCCTGTGAATAAAGCGAAACAATGCGTTGCAACAATTCTTCCAGATGGAATGGAACCAGGTTGGGGGTTTCTTTTGATTGGTTAAGTCTTGACAAATCAAGAAGATTGTTTACAAGCTTGAGTATGTGTCGTGACGTGTCAAGAATATTAGTGATGTAACAGTTTCGCTTCTTCCTGTCTCGTGTATTTTGAGCCAATTCAGCACTCCCCGTAATTGTATTGAGCGGACCTCTTATATCATGGGATACGGTAAGCAGCACTTTCTCTCTCATACTTAACAACATCCGGTTTTGCTTAAGACTCTCTTCGAGACGCTTCTGGATTTCTATCCGTTGTCTGACATCACGTTGAATCAAAACATATGCAAGAACCAGCAACAGGCAGGTTGTTACAATTATTATGGAAATCAAGTTCATGGAGGTCTGTCTCATTTCATCAAGATTACGTTCTTTATTCCGGAATTCTTTTCGTACTTGCGAATCAAGGGTAGCAATAAGATTCAAGAGTCGGGCATTTATATTGGCATTATCCTGACTTATGCGTTTGGAACCGTCCTCAAAATCAAACATCCTTTTCTCCTGAGTCCTAATAAGATCCTCGTTCAGAAATTTAAGTTCCATAATCTGCGGCATTGGAAACAAACCGGATTTCCCGTTTTGTACCAAGCCGTCAATTGCATGGCTATTGATTGTCTGTAGTCCGGTTATCAGAAGGCTGTCTGATTTAGACAGTTTATGGAAGGCTCTCATAAGCAAGTACATATGCAACTCTTTGGTATGAAGCAAGGTTCGTAACGAATCTATCTGCTCTGAAGGAACACAGGAAGGATTTCCCTTGCTAATCTCATGAAGAATACTGTCAACCAGAAGAGTTGTCTTGTGATAGTCGTCATAATCCGAACAGTTCCATCCGGCTACTGTTTCACCTAACATGGCAAGGCGCGTAATATATTGATGTGCATAATAAATATCCCAATGGGTCTTGCGTGCAGCTGATGTGTTTTCTTCTATTTCCATCAGACGCTTTCGCTCAATGAACACTATCCCTGCCATACAGACTATTACCAATACAAAAAAAGCAAAGGAAAACGCTATCTTTCTATGCAAGGCTTTGTTTGTCATTTCAGGTTTCATTTTCGACATATCCGTTTTATTTTTTGCTGATATTCACAAATTTAGCAAGTGTAGAACACATATCTTTTACGATTCCTGATAAAATTTACGGATTTCTGTTCATGAAAGGTGGCAGTTGGTTTACGTGCGAATCGTTCATTCATATAGTCTGGAGGGTTATTTGACAGCGCAGCAGTACATTATATCCGTTTGGCAAGATGAATTTCAAGTTGCGTTATCAATCAGGCGAGCAAGTCCAAACACCCTCAGAACACCCACGAACTGATTGTAAGGTATGAACGCACAGATTCATGCAATTGCAGAAAGTACAAGTGCAAATACATTCATCTTCATGTAAAGATAGACGAAGAACTCGTACTCATCTTCATCATCAAATACGGACGAATTACCCATTGGAAAGTGCTACTCACTACAGACTCTTTTATGACTTTCACCAGAGTCTCCTAATTTTATGAAAGATGTTGGGGTATAGAGATTATATTCAAGAAATTCCGTGGATATTTTAAACTTGTAAAATGTCAGAACTGAAGCTATAATGCCCAGATTGCTGGCAGAGCCGCTGCGGGGAAACCGGCACGGTCATGCATACGGTGTGGACCGAGAAGGGCCGCCTGTTCATCCACTGCCTCTTCAGCAGCCTGCCTCTCTTTTAACCCTTCGTCGCTGGCGCATCAAGGCTGATCCCGAACTCTCGCACCTGATTAAGAACGTGTGATAAATGAAAAACGGATGTTCCGACCAGACAGATTGCTGGCAGAATATCCGTTTTGTAAAATCTTGTAATTACATTCAATATAAATATCCCTCTCCCCAAAACTCAATACCTTCTTGCGAATAATTGCCATAAACCATTTTGTGATTCCTGAATATTTTGATTTTTCTGTATGAGGAACTACTGGAACTGCTCCCGCACAAATGGAAGATGCAACATCCGGAAAGTGTACTGATAAAACAAGGAGAGGAATCCGGAAAACACTGCTGACTGACTGCAACATATAGGTTCAACAAAACAATAGCGACTGCAACTAGTAGGTTTATAGTGACAGTCGCTATTGCTATATATAAAGGTTCAATACCTGTAGTTCTTCGGATGCTTACCTTTCTCAAATCGACAGCACCGTCAAGCCGATAAGTATAGTCATACGGAACGGTAGCATCAAAATCCAAAGTCGTTTCATAATAGGGGAGCTTTTGGTCTATAATCTCTTTCGTAAGTTCCAATCCAATACGGTTACTTGTTCTTCGATAGGAGAGTTCGGGCTTTTCCCGTATGTGACGGTTACTTGCAACCGGGTAATATCCGTCAAAGTTTGTTGCTGCGATGTTGGATAAATCTTAATCCGCAATGACTGTTTTCCACTTTTGAGTATGGACAAATTCATTGGAATACTACCTGTTGCTCCCCACTCTGTAAAGTCATTATGCAGTAGTAAATCATTTACGTTAAGTTCCGCACGACACCCGCCTTTATTGACCTGCATATAATGGTATGCACCTGTGCCACCATTAGGTGGCACATCGAGTAGGTCAGCCCCCTTTCGGGGGCTTTCCCCTCTAAGAACCGTACTTGATAGTTTCCCATCATACGGCTCAAGCGGCTCTAAACTTGTTTGACCAAGCCGGCTCATAGGAACCTCCATTCGGTTATGTTGGTAAATTTATAGCAATTTTCATGTGCAAGGTAATTTATCCGTTTATTATTTACTACCAAGTGAGTTTGTACCCAAGGGGTAGCGGTTGTTATCGGCTCTCCACACACTTTACACCTGCGCATTTGCTTTTCCCACAAGTTCTGTAAGGCGTATCGTCCGTTAAAATGCTCCAATAAGTTTTGAGTATGCCGTTTATCAAAATAGGTGGTATATTGTTCGCTGTACGGGTTGGCTTCTCCGACTATCAGGATATGTTTGGTTTTGGGTACATCGCATACGCTCATCAATGGATAAAACATCTTTTCGCCTTGCTTTTTTACCCAAGTACCAAACCGCCAATGATTTTTCCCTCTTGTGTGGAAATACTTGTGTGATACCCAGTGTTTCCCTTTTTTCGGGTGTCTTCTGTCAGCCCACCTGCGTATCTTCTTATAAAGCAGATAGTCAACCTTAATTTTTGTTTTGCCACAGGAACAAGTTTTATAGTAATTACTCCATCCTCTAATAATGGGATTCAGTATTCTTATCAGAGATACTTGTGATATAGCCCTTTATTTTCGAGTTATGGATTTTACTTTGTCCAATAGCTTCTGCACACTTTTCACTGATGGTTTTACAATCAATGTTCCATTGAACTTTCTAAAGTTATAGCCCAAGAAGTCGAATTCCTCATCTATATGGGTAATTTTCGTTTTTTCTTCCGAGAGCGTCAATCCCCTTTCTGCGAGAAACTCTTTTATGGCAAGTTTAACTTTGTTTTCCAAAATCTCACTATCTTTGCCTGTAACGATGAAGTCGTCAGCATATCTGACAAGATTTATTTTGGGATTGTAGTAGTTCTTGCCCATTCTTACCTTGAACCGTTCGGATAACATTGTCTGCATGCCGTTCAGCACCATATTGGCAAGTGTCGGAGAAATGATACCTCCCTGTGGAGTACCCTCATAGGTGGGATATAATTTGTTATGGAATACATAACCGCTTTTGAGCCATTTCCGTAATATGACCTTATCCATCGGGATATGGTTTAACAGCCATTCGTGGCTGATGTGGTCAGAACACCCTTTTATATCTCCTTCCAGTACCCATTGTGGAGCGATTTTGCGAGCAAGTACCGTGAAGCACATTTCTTTCGCATCCTTTGTACTCCTTTCTTTTCGGAAGCCGTAGGAGTGCGTGTCGGCTGTGGTTTCTGCACTGGGTCAAGCGCCATGTGGTACAGTGCCTGCATTGTTCTATCTTTGAGTGTCGGTATTCCAAGCGGACGCAATTTACCGTTACTCTTTTTAATGTTCACCCTTCGCAGGGGTTGTGGATGGTAACCCCTTCTTTTCAAGCTGGCTATCGCATCCATCTTTTGGTTTGGTGTATTCCATAATACATGGTCCACACCTGCTGTTTTCTTACCTCCGTTGGAGGTCACACGCTTTACGGCTAACGCTTTTCCGTAAAACGAATGTGTCAGCATCCATTGCAAGGCTTTCACCTTGTTATGTCTGCCGCTCATTTGAGCCTTTACAATACGAGCTTGCAGCTTTCGGACTTCATGTTCGCACTTGTTCCATTGTATCTGTTCCCAAGTTGTCCATAAGTCAGTAGGTGCACACGATTTTATTTCGTTCATTTGCTTTCCTCCTTTTGAAAGTTCTAAAAGTTTCTTGTAAAGATTATAACCACTATGCGGAAGTCTGCCCACTTTCGTGTAAGGTGATGTTACAACCTCTATCCGCTCCGTTACAGAACGGCATTCGCTTTCTCCGCAATCTTTTACCTGCATTCCGTTCGGCTTTCCTTACGGTTGGCTTACTTGCATTGCTGCAAGAGAAATACAGGCTTACCATGTTTCATATAAATGACTAACGAACGGGTTAGGTTCTGTCTATACGCCGATAGTCCGACATCCGTGTACTTCCAGCACCTACATGAAGTAACCTGACTACCTTACCATTTTGGTCAGAGACTTACGGCTTTACAGCCGAACATCCTTAGCTCTTTATAACTGACGACACTTCAACCGACAGTTCGATTAATCTAACCATTCCGTTCCAGCCTTGCCCCCAGACCGCCGATGTTAGCAGCCATTGGCTTCCCCTCACGGTTCAGCCTGCACCTTTCGGTTGGGTTACGTTGTCCGACAGCACAATACAGGGGAAATCCGCACCTGCCGTAGGCTTCCATTGACGGAACAATGGGTTCAATCATACCTTCCCAACTCGTAGGATAGTACCTTGAACATTCATTTATATGACATCATGTCGCACAGGTGCTTGTTAACAACTCTATTTCTTTTTCAGCTTATAAATATAAGGCAATGAAAGGCTCTCTGCACATGAAATTGTAACTAAGCCCATATCATAACTGACTCTTATGGAAAATGATATATCTGAATCTTCATACCAATATTCAACGACAGGATACAATGAACCATCTTCTGCGAAATCTGTTTCAGAAGCAAGATAAGCGTAATCGGATATAGAAGCATAGCCTTTATGCATATCTGTTAGCTTACCGTCTTCTTTGGTGGATGACAAGACGAAATAAATTCTCTTTTCATTGACCCTTGTGATTCTTAACTCTTGATATATCGTGTCATTCTTATAACATAAGGTGTCTGTATCATGCACTTGGCTTACAATGTCCAAAGGCAGAAACAAACAGAGTATAATAGTATTAAGCAGATTCATTGCCATTGTATTCATAATGTTGTTAATGGGATGCGAATAGCTGACCGTTAGGGCAGTTTATTCGCTTGTTATCAGTATTATTCTTCCAAGGATTCAAAATGTTCTTCTTGAAACTCTCCATTTTCATCTCTAATATAGGCTGTACCGTATGGAGCGTGAAGTAATGGAATTATATCAGGGTCATACTGACAGATAGTATTTAGCTTATAGATACCATTATTTTCAGCCATTTGCATATATTCGTCACTCTCATCACCTGCTGTAAACCTCCAGCCACTATCATATCCTTCGAACCAAGCTCCATCTTCCGGCTTTTCACGATACATATATCCGACAGGTAAGCCATCTACTGTGATTCTGTCAGTAGCTATACATCCATCAGAAGTTTCCCAGTCTTTAAGAAGAACCTCGTTTTCTCGACCATTTATAAAAAAATTCTTTTCCTTTTTCATTTTATTTCGCACTTTTGCTGTTAATGTTTGGCAGCGTTCCGCTTTAAGCGGTCCAAAGTTTTGCAACATTAGTCCAAAATCCGTTCTTATTATGTGGAAATACATTCCCACATATTCCATCCGTATATATGTTCATCACTTATTCTCCTATATATTTTTTAACCTCTTCACTTTGATAATTCCAGTAAAACAAATGATCGTCCTTATCTTTGTTCTCTGGCGTTACCTTAAACACATGAATTTGTGTTTTCTCAAATTTACATTCTCGCTCACCAACTCTAAGGCTGATGTCAAATCGGTTATTATCTTCTCCGACTTTAATCAGAAATTTCCCCCGAATATCGGGATTGGATTCATCGCCAAATGCCGCAGGATAATTGCGTATAACTTCATTTTCGTTAAAAAATAGATGCCCCGTATATACTGTATCGGCAACACTCCACGCCATTATCAAATACTTAAGCCTCGCCATAGGATGATACTTTACATCATCAAGGCTTCCAAGCATCTCACCATTGGAACAAAAATACCCGTAATCCGGATCAAATACAGTTTGCTCATTCTCAAATTTAATCTTAATATCATACGGAAATCTCTCAGCGTAAGTATCCCATAACCCTTTAGGAATACCATTCTTCGATAGATTTTCAACTGCTTCGGGGTAATCCGATAAGCGACCTTTGCAGAAATCCTCTATCGTTTTATGACGGGTTTTAACATAATCACTTAATTCCACTTCAACTTCTTCTGCCTGTAGAGTATAATCCAAACGAACATAACGATGAGGGCCATCAAGGTATAGCCATATTTTCCCTTCCGGTAAAAGTGTTATGACAAGGTTATTATATCTGAAACGTTGATTTTGTTTGACGCCATAGTAACCCTCCCGAAACAACTCCAATATTCGGTATTGCAATTCCTCTGAAAACTTGATATCTGCTTTATAGAATTTCTTCTCGGTATATGCTACCCACAAAATATCAATACTATTGGGAATTGGAAATCCGCGTTCTATGTCGAATGCATTCAAATCGACTCCACCTGCTCCGCTCTCCCCAATACCTAATATTGGATACGAATCAAAGACCGGAAAACTTTTACCTTCGTCCCCGAAACCAACCTTGCAACGAAGAAGTTCTACCGGATAATTATATGGAGTACTAACAGACGGACTCCATGAAAAGACCGTTCTCGGTTCTTTCTTGTTGAACCTGATTTTGATTCCTGCCACTTTATAAAGAAGAAAGCACAGCAACAGACAGGCGATAACCAATAGCACCGCATTGGCTTTGTCCTCTTTGAAGAAATGATAGATCGTTTCCATAAATGACTATTTAGTTAGTGCTAACATTTACTATTATTTTATTAATTTCGTTCGTTATATCTGTAAAAAAATCAATGAACAGGAATCCCAACAGTACAGGAAGTATAAAATCTTATTCGGTATAAATATTGGGGAATTAGAATAATATACATTATTTCCTGTGTTTTTGATAATTATAGCTGTATCACCTATTACTTGCGTTTTTCGTAAAGGAAAAGCATTGTTTTTTAAATAATCAGCATATCTTTTGGTTGCTTCCTCAGTGTTATCAATTTTAGTTTATCCATATTCTTCTTTTTATTTTTCTTCCTCTAATCGGAGACATTTAAATCTTAATAATTTTACATCTCAGCTTGTAAAGTCAATTCCCAAATCTATTCCACCATCTTTCAATCGCCCTGCGTGGAGTAGCCGAATGCCAACCGCCCACACATATATCCGTAAAATCTTCCGCATGGCATTGTTCCAGATATTCCAAAAAGTGTAGTACAGCCTTCCTCTGTTCCTCATTAAACAGCACCAGCCTTTCCCGTACAAACTCGTATAGCTCCGTTCCGGCATCCGGTAATGTCAGCGAATGAACAATGCTTTCGGGTATCATGTCCGCCCCCTCATAATCTTCCAGTGCGAACAACATATACGCCGGAAGATAGAACCTGAACCCCTGTGGCTCAAATAAAGGCAGCGCATCCCGTTCTTGCAGGAGCAATTCACAGGGTACATCTTGCCAGTTCTCATAACGGCTGAACCCTTTCCGTATCTGCTTCCGTTCCAGATCATTCCCTTCCAAGTCGTTCGTTATATACTCCGTACCCGGATAAGGCATATCTCCAAAAGCATTTCTAATTTCTTGTATTATAACTTCCGAATCTCTCATGTTCATGGTCTGTATGTTTTATAATTTTCCGATATTAAATCAATTTCACTATCAGTCCACTACCAGATTTACTTCTTTTGATATGATTTGTCCGGTTACTCCGTTTACTTTAATTGTCACCTCTTTATTAAAGTCTATGTAGCTATATATATAACAGGGAATTTCTCCCTCTCTTTTTACAGCTTCTTTTCCAAAACTGATAGTGCGCTCTTTGTGTACTGTTCCGTTTTGCATATGATTCGGCATATAGTACCCATTTTTCCAAAGTATTTCCTGAAATTGTAGAAAGCTGATGCTAAATCCTTCATCTTCATAAACTGTTTTTATCAGTTTTCCTGTACAGTCATAATGGTAAGTGTTACCAATTCTAAGAAGGCGGTTATCATTTATAGCCCAATATTGTTCCTTTATCATTCCTGTTTCACTGTAAATCTTTCCAGCCATTATGTAATCCGGTCTGATTACTTCTATTCGATAAAAAGCATCTTGTTTATCCTTTCGGTCATAATAATATTGACACAATTTGATAGACTTGTCAGGCAAAGTATCGCAATATTTCCGTACTTTATATTCTTGATTAGGGTAGCCTGCTTCTTCCATTGCCTTCTTGTTAAAAGAGACAGTGTCAAGCACTTCATATTCAGCAGTTCTGACAAACATTCTTTGGCTGGCTTTATCCACAGGATATATCTTATCATATCTTCGTCCTAAATCATATTTTTCTATAATCGAATCTACTTTCCGCTGATCCTTTTTAGTCAGAATCACCTTTTCATAAAACTCATCACCAAATAATGCGTACTTTGTATTTGTATCAGTAGAGTCGTAATCAAAAACATTGTTCATATATGGCAATATTTTCTGACCTTCCGTTCCGTCTTTTTGGTCGGTAAACAACCAATAACCAAAAATAGGGTAAGTAGGTCTTTGTTTCTCTTTTTCCTTTTTCTTTACATCTTTCTTGTATGCAATATCAACCCTTTTTCGCCTTTCTCCTTGTCCGCCCATATAGGCATGTATGATCATTTCCCTTTCTTTCGGTGATAAGCGAATGGCTTCTGAACCTGCACTCTTTGTACCATCATTGTTTAAATTATATTCCCTTAATATCAGGTACAGTGTTTCCCCTTTTAATGGAAAAGAATTGGGACGAAATATGTTTTTTTCTACTTCATACTCATTTAGAATTGATTCTTCTCCTTCTGCAAGCCTTTCCTTTCTACTTGTACAAGAAGAGAATATCCCCAATATTCCTATAATGATAAACAGTATTTTCATGGTTCGTACATTTTTATATTCCGATAGCGGCAAAGACACCCCGTCACCTCATATTTTCTTTCGTGAGCCGTAGCGGAAAAGACAAGAAGCAAAGAAACCATTATCACGATCATAATTTACCATCCGTATTCCTTTAAATTTGAGTGTTCATTTAATAGAACATTTTAAGTTCGTTCTCTCCGTCAGGTATATAAAGCATGATGTTTTTACTTGTAATGGTATTTGCTTTTGCATCTTTATCTTCTTTTGATTCATAATAATCCACACGCAAGACTGTATCCAAGTCTATCTTAGAACGCAATTGCACTAATTTATTATCATGACAAAGTACCATTTCATAATTTTGTATAGGAAGGACTTTTCTATCTAAAACCCCATCAATGTTAAAGAAAACTTTAGCCCCTTTTGAAAATTCAGGATAATCTTCCTTTTTTAAATATATCATTTCGGCTTTATGCAATGTAACATCAGCGGTTTCCCTTAAAAATGTATATAAATCGCAATCGATTATCCACTTTTGTACTTTATTGTAATAATCGACGACTTTTTGTTCCAAATCCGGAATAGCAGATAAATCTTGTGCGTTCTTTAATCTATCGCTATAATCGAAAGGCAGTTCTGCTGTAAAACAGGATTCTCCTTTAAAGACCTTCAATTTTTTCTCTCCTATATTTGCCGGTAAACGCAGGCTTTCCCCCAGTTGTTTAGCTTCGCTTAATGGCTGTTCTTTATCTTCCAAATAGTATATTTTCACATCAACCCATGCCTTATCGGTCAAATAGAGTTCATTTTTCTTAGGCAAGACTTTTATGCCGTAAGAAAATTCACCACTGCTTCTTAAATAGGCATTGATAGGAAGCAACATTGTCTGCCCTTCATCTTTAACAAATTGGTGTCCTATCAATATGTCATTGACAGAAACAATAACCTTACATTCCTGCTTGTTTATTTGGATGTAATACATTGGTTTGACAGGATAGGACTTCATCAAGGAAGCCCGTTTCTCTAAAAATCCTTCAACTTTCATATCCATATTTTTATTTTCTGAATTATCAATAGCTTGTCCTTTACATAGAACAGGTAAAAGAAATGCTATAATAAATACGAATTGTTTCATACTGCTTTTCATATCTTTAATTTTTAGTTGCTGTTTCAAAGTTATACTACCACCCCTAAACTCCCTTTTTCGTTTTCCAATTATTTTTTGCTAACAGTTCAAAGTAGGAATGAAGTAGCATCCGTTTTTTAAGACCTTGAGTGCTCATAAAATAGAATTTATATCATAAGAGGAATCAGTTTATCAGTCCCTTTTTTCATTCCGAGATGTAGCTCAATATATCCATATCTCAACCTGATTCCATTGTCTATTTCCTTTATAAAAATCAAAGCACTCGGGTATCCGTTATATTTATTTGACCGTAAAGATACGCTTCGACCATTACTTGAAAACACGATACGATACTCTTCTATTGGTTGAAGGTCACTTGTTGAGTGCTTATTTATAAGTTTACAGGTTTCCCTCCAATCAGATTCTATTTCTTCTTTTGTTTGATATATAGTAATTGCAAATTCCTGATAAGATGGAATAAAATACTTCTTTAACTGCTCTAAATCTTTCTGTGCTATTAATTTTCTGACATATTCATACTCTTTGACGATTTTCTGTTCAATATCAGGTATTGTTCTTAAATCAACGCAATCATCCCAGTAAGTATATTGATAAGGTACATTTGCTTCGAACTCACCCTTCATATCAATGTATGGCAACCCTTTTTCCGGCATTTCAATTTCAGGAAGCGTATAAACTGTATGCCAAGTCGCTTCTCCCGACTCATCTACTTCTTCTGTAGAATCATAATAACCAATTTCCAAGCAAAACGGCTTTGCATTACTTATAACATCTTCTCCTTTTATAGGAGATAGATGAATCTCAACAGTCTGCCTTCCTGATTTAAATATAGTAGGATTAATTGTTATCAATGCTTCACCTATGTTTGTCGACTTCGTCATTTCTGTAATCAGTATATCATTTATTCTCAATTCAAATAAGCAACCCCGATTACCATATTTGGCATAGTACACAGGTCTGCTTTCATTTTTGTAAACATAAGAGTCCACATTTTCTTTGGGTACATTACCAATCTCCTTGACATTCGAGTGCTCTTGCTTATTTTGAGCATTGGAGCGTCCGCCAAGCCCAAAACTAAGTAATCCCATAATCAAAAGTGTTGTAATATCCATGATTGTTCTCATATTTGATATTTGAATTTTCGTAATATTTTTTAATTAACTCTCTCTATAAAAAGCTATGCATTACTCAGCCGGTCCTTCACCGAAGTCGGGTCAAACTCCCTTTCCGCTTTTACCCACGGAAGAGGTTCTGTTCTTGCCTTAGCCACGGAGTATTCCGGAATACCGGAAGTCGTGGTGAAAAGCTGGTACCTTCCGTACATTTTCTTTAAGTCTTCTTTCTGTTCTCTGGTAAGTTCTGTTACCCCCGGATTCACCCTGCCTTCCGCATGGCAGTCGTAAGATAAACAGACAAATCCCGTGATAACCAGTATTTTCAGTTTCATATTAAAATTCATTTTCATTGTTTCATTTCAGTTTCTATTCTTTCGGATATTTACCGGGGTATCACCGAGATTCCGCTTGCAGAAGTCCGACAGGTAAGACTGGTTCGCAAAGCCGCATTGTTCGGCAATTTCCGGTAAGGGAAGGTGTGTCGTCCGTAACAGTTTCAGTACCCGTTCGGCCCGTTTCTGCCGGAGCCACCGGGCAACCGGACAGTTGAACAACCTCAGAAATGTCCGCCGGAAGGTGACAGTGCTGCTTGCGCCACACAGTTCCGCCAGTTCCTCGGCTGTTCTTGCTTTGGTATAGCATTCCAATACTTTCTCCACAAAGGAATGGTCAGTATGAATACCCAGCAATTCCTCCGCCTGGAGTACGGCATTGCGGCTTATGCGGTCGTAGGAGGCATCCAGCAGACGTATCGAAACTTCGATCCCCTCTGCCGGACGGGAGAGAGAAGGCATTCCGCACAGCTGCCGTGCCTCGCGAAAGTAATGAATCATCCGGTTCCGGATAGGGTCCAGATGCTCAAGCCGGAGTTTCTGTAACAGTCTGCACATTGTCAACAGTTCCTCCACGCAACAGAAATGGATATACCATGCCTGAAGACGGATCACATAACGTGTGGATTCCGCTTCTGCCGACATCATGAAGAGTTCCAGCCAGTCCGCAAATTCGCTCTGTACACTGGTGATGGCTTCCGACAGTTCGTTCATCCATCCCGCAATTCCGTTCATGAACTCCATGTCCGTGAAAAACGGGCGGATGTGCCGTTTGCGTTTCTCTTCCGGCATGTCTTTCGCCATTGCCACGCAGAGCATCCTCAGACGTACCTCTGTCTCTCTGTCATTTCCTGTCTTTGACAGAAGATATTTGCCGATTGAAAAAGACTTGTCCATATCTGTTATGTTTTATGTTCTGATTATTTCCGGAACTTATTGGTTATTAAGGATATATTTCGGAAAGAACAGCCCGGAATATACTGGGGATATATCCGTTTATAAGCAATATGTTTTTGTATAACAGGCTGCCAGCCGGACTCCATGTCTGAGACAAGGACTTGCAAAAATCCATGACGGACCATAAAAAAAGATTTCCGATAAACCTTACAAAGGCCGCCGGCAAGGAAAATATAGGAAAAACAGAAGGTTGTAATTATTTTAAGATAGGATGAGCACTCTTCTTCCTTTCGATACCTGGCAGAGTGTTTTTTCTGCCGGTTATGAAAACCGGACATTGTCATAAGACTGGACCGTCCGAAATTCTCACACGACGGTCTGACTGTCCTTAACCTTTCAGGAGGCGGTGCGTCTCCCGGGGCTGCTTTTATGCTTACTCTCAAGATGTTTTCCATGCTACTATTCGATTGTTTCAACAAAGCGAATCTGTTTTCGTAAAAGTAGGAATTTTGTTTTTCCTCCACGAATGATTTCTGTTAAATTTTACGGATTCCCGATCATTTTCCGGGTCATCCAGCCATAACCTTCACATTGGGGGCGCACGGATGAAGTGACCGGAATAACAGGGAATTCCGCTGTCGTGTCGTCCGGCTTCTTCTTGAGGTAATATTTACGCAAAAAAAGTGTGGAGCCGGTTTACTTATTTGTATTAGAGGTTCTGGTAAAACCCGGAAGCAAATAAATGAAAACAGTACCCCACACCTATATCGCATGTCATTCGCATACGGATACATGTGACAAGTGTTACTGCCCAGCCCTGCTTCCATTTTGAAATTTACCAGATTTCTAATACAAGGTGTTAGCGAAACACATCAACTATATATGTCAGTCGTTTGCACGACTTTACAAAGATAGTCTGTTTTTCGATATAGCAGCTATTTGGGTACTGTAATTTTTCAAAGTTAGAGATTATTTTTATTTGTATCCTTACGCTTTCTGTTTTATTTTCCGTAAATCTGTTCATAGTCTCCAGTTATATTCCAATCGGATTCACTTTCATCGTTTCCAGATTCAGGTACAGCCCGTGATGCTCAATCATCCCGTTGCGGAACATCTTCCACAGGATATTGCAGCCGAGTTGTGCCAGCGTGGAATTGATGAACAGGTCCTGCCTGTCCAATGCTTCCGCCAGCGAGCAGCTCGGACCGGAGTCTTCTTCCTTTACCCGAGAGTACCGCACGAAACGGGTGATTACTTTCAGGGAACTGACAGTTTCATACAGTTTGGATGCCGGCTGTTTTATTTTTTTCGGCACCGTACCCATAACGACCTGTCCCGTGGTCTGCGTGTTTCCGAAATCCATCCAATACAAAGGGGTTTCGTAAGTGCAGTATATCGGTTGTGGCAAAGCCTTCAACAGGTTCCACAGGTCTATCCGGGATTTGATGTTGTCCGTACAAGTGATTGTGATATTGGCCAGATTATCCCGTCGGGCATCCTTCAATACGGTCGGATAGATGTCCGGCTGCGCCTTCCAGTCGTTGCCGAAGAAATTGTTTATCCGGGTGACAAGGCATTGCGCCTTGTTCTGTCCCAGATCAGACGGCCCGAACAGCTGACGGCCGATGTTGGCTTCCGTTACGATGTCGGGATCATACAGGGTCACGAACAACCCCGGATGCCCGAGTCCTCTCAATGCCGCATCAAGCCGGGCCAGACAGGTTAGTACCTGTGAGCCTGTTCCTCCCGCACCAATCAGATTTACCGTTACCGGATGCTGCGGATTTACCAGATAGTTGTCAATATAGTGTACTCTTTTCATTTCAGGATGTCTTTAAGTTTCAGATTGTTCAATGGTTTTAACTCTTCGAGGTCGAAAGGTCTGTTTTTGGCTGCTTTTGTCACCAGTACAAGATTAGATCGGGTCGGATTTCCATTGCCTCCCAAGTGGGAGAACTCCGTCAGCCAGAATTTCTTTTCCCAGTATTGCAGCAGCTTTTCGTAGGTCATATCTTTCGGTTTCTCCAAATTGGCAGAACCCAGGCATACGCCGGATCCGGTCACGTTGAAGAACGGTGCGGCATATAGTGGCGTATCCTCGTCGGGTGTATCGCCCTTGTAGGCATATATATTCATCCCGTGTTCCCCCGCCTTGTAAATCACTCCCGGCAGGTTGTATTCCGCATTCTCGATTTCAAGCCCCGGAATGAAGAACATCATCCTTTTACCCGGAGGATTGTACCATACATACCGTTCGCTTCCCTTGCGTGAATCGCAATACATCAGGTTGGACGGTATTTTTCCGTAGGGCGTGCTACTGTGCCTTTCCGAATACCCCTTCACCAGTTCGTTCATGAATTCCAGGGTCACCGGCCTTCCTTCCGTCATATTTCCCCGGTCGTCTATATCCCGTACTTCTAGAAAGAAATTCCTCTCATTCTCCGAGGCGTAAGCAATCAGTGCCGCCTTGGGGATAAGCAAGGTCTTCAAAGTCCTTGTAAGTTCGTTTGTCTCTATCATGATGTTCAAATGATTATGTTGATGAATTTGTCCGCCCATTGTAGAAATCGCTCCGGATAGTCATCCATATAGAATAACTTTTCCGTTTCCGGTGACAGGGCGAGTGTCGTTGCAGGTATGATGTCATAGGTCTCCCTGCTGTATGAATTGTAGTAATCCACCAGGTAGTCTGTCACCATATCGTTACTGTCATAGACTACACGAATCTGCTGCCAGAGATACATCGGCAGACATTCAGGCTCCTCTTCATAGAAAGGGTCGTAACTGTATTGCATGATACCATGCTCCGGTGACAGGAAGTCCAACCCCTCCTTCATGGCGGAGACCAGCGACCGCTCATAGTCATTTTGGGGCTCATACCGGTCAAGTGCTTTCGGAAGGTTCTTGTAGTAACACCTGTTTTCCACCCTACGGAGCAGTGCTTGTATTCTGCCGTTCTCGTAGGAGTGCAGAAGTTTCAGATGGTTTCTTCTTTCCTCCGCTGTCTCGTCCGGAATTCCTTCCGAGATCCATGTCAGCACATAGTCCGTATCGTCCTCGTCCAGCACGGTCTGTATTCCGTTTGCCTTCATCAGTTGATGGATAAACGTGATGGAGATACGCCTCAGTTCCGGATTGAGATCTTCCACGAATTTCACCGGAAAATAATACAATGTCAGTACGCCCCAACAATGGGTTTTCCAGAGCCTGAACAGCAACCGTCCGTTTTGCTCTTCTATATTGACATTCAGTTCTTCTCCGACAAGGACTTCCATTTCTTCGTGCAGTTTTGCGATTCCTTCGCCGAATGTACGTCCCGGAGTATGTACCGCTTCCTTTCCCAAGAGGCAGGCATACCTGAAATAAGAATCACGCAGGAATTCATAATTTTCCTGCGTGATGAGATTGTACCTGTTTCCTCCGGTGTCTTCCACGAAGAGACTCGGCAGCGGTTTGGGCAGAAACGTGGTGTTCAGAAAAGAGGAACGGCACTGCTTGGCACCGTTATCCTTTCTTTCCTGTCCGTTCCATACCGGATATTGCGCACGGTCTGTCCGATGATGAGCCTTGCCAGCCGTTCCGCCTGCTGTTCGTCCAATGGTACACATGATTTCTTCTGTTTCTTGTTGTTGTCTTTATCCATAACCGTCAGCCTTTTGTCCCGATGGTTGTCTTGAACTCGTACATGGTCCTGTCATCCCGGATGACGGGACCATGTACGGTTGCCGTGGTCAGTTCCGGATAGAAGTTCGAATAATAACTCATGACCATATCCGGAGAAAGGTTCGGTTCCGGATCTTGAAGGGTTACATACTCTGTTCCTTTCTTGAATTTGAATGTACGTGACATCCCTTTGATTTGAAGTGCCATAGTTTATCGGGTTTGATAAGGTGAATATTTCGGTTCCAGCATGGATTGCGGAAAGTCTATGTAATCCTCGTAGTCTTTCGGATTGTAGGCCGGTTGTTCAGAATCGGAGAAGTAAGGCTGCTGCTGTTCATCCTCCTGCAGGAAGGATTCATCCTGCCATCCTCCCGTTGCCGGAGGCATTCCATACATATCCTGTCCCGCTCCCGTATTTTGTGAAGCATAGTGAGGATGCGGTTGCAGTGGCTGGCGTACCGGCTGCTGTTCCGGTTGCTGTGGCATCCACAACCCTGACTGTTGTTGTGCCTGCAGTACAGGAGGCTGTCCGAATTCCGGTCTTTCCGGCTGTTGCATAGGAGCCTGCCTTTGCGGTTGCCTGCTTGCTGGAGCTTGCCGAGCAGGGGCATAAGCCGCTTGTGGCTGCATGACCTGCTGCGGTTGCGGTTGTGTACGGTTCTGTACTACCGGTTGCTGTTCCGGTTGGGGCTGCCGTTCCATCAGGTCAAAGAGGCTTCCCTTGTTCATTTCCTTGTCGACAGCCTGAATCTTTTCTTCAATCCCTTTCAGCTGTGCTTCATTCGCATGGGATTTTGCCTGTCCGAGCAGGTTGAGGGCTTCCCGATAATTCTTGGCGGTAGTCATTTCTTCCGCCTTCTTCATCAGCTTCTCGTATTTTTCCCGTTTTTCCCTCTCTTCCTTTGACTCTTTGGACTTCGCTTCCCTGGCGGCCTTGCTGTTGGCTGCCGCCTTGTCTGCCTGTGCCTCGAACTGGGCCATGTTCGCAATCAGGCCGCCGGCCTTCTGTATCGGCCGTGTGACGGTCTGAAGGAATCCCGCGTCAAGTTCCTGCGGTGTGCCTGTAACGGTCAGCGGAACAATATGGTTCTGAGCCTCGTCCTTGAGCCCGTTTGACTTGGGTAATGTGGCAACGGTCAGTTGTCCGTTCGCTTTGCGGATGACAATTGTGAGATCCACGTTTTCTGTCATCATCTGGTGGATTGCTGTGAAAAACATAACTTAAATTATTTAATGGTAAAACGATTTGTTTCAATATTCCCGGAAAAATTCAGCCAAAAGCCTGTTCCTGTCGGGATGGTTGCAGATTTCCAATACCGGATTCAACAGCGTGGAGACAGGTACGGGACCTGTCGCTCCCCTGCCGGGCAGCTTGATGTGCGGTTCCGGTATCCGGATTTTTTTCTTTTTCTCTATCACCGGAATCCATGCCGGAGCCGGTGACTGTCTTGCGATGATTGTCTGTTGCATACTCCTTTTATTTAAATTGTGAATATCCGGGCTTTGGCAGCCCGTTGAACTACAAGGGCTTTTACTGCAAATGCTTCCGGAAAGACAAGGTTTTCGGGAAAAATACCGCAGCAGAGCGAGGATGATTTTTCCCGGGAAACCCCGCAAGGGGCCTGACCTTGTCGTCCGTACAGAAGCATTTGCCACCTTTGCCCTGTAGTTCTTCGGTCTGTCAATGGCTGTATTTTCATCCTTCCTGTTCCTGCTGTTTCTACTTTCTCTATATGACGGACATGTCAGATACAAAAAGAGCCGCCCCTCAAGGCAGCTCCGTTCCGTACGCTGTTTCTGTCGGAATCCATATTATAACAGGTAAAGCATATCCGGTTCATGTTCCCTCCTGTTTGCTAAAAGACCAGATAACTGAAGATGCAGAAAAGTATGGCAGCGGCCACCAGCAGGCAGGCTATCTTATACAGAAACCTGAAGAATCCCCTGAAGCAGACAATGGCTACCGCTGCCCATACGGGGGATATTCCCCGTGAATACAGATAACTGAACACGGCAAAGGCAACAAGCACCAATGCCGCCATCCTGATCCGTTTGTCTGTTTTCAACCTTTTGATAAATTCTCTTGTTCTCATGACCATACAATGTTAATCGGTGAAACATGTCATTTCCTATTTCGGGGGTCGGAAAGCGGACCGCCTCCACAGGCAAGGTTTTCGGGGAAAATACCGGAGCCCGGCGAGGATGATTTTTTCCGAAACCTGCAAGGCCCGACCTTGCAGGTGGAAACCGGCGGTCCGCTACCTTTGTCCCGGAAATGGAATGACTGAATCATTTTCCTTTTCCGCCTTTGGGTTTCGGGAAAATAAGTTTCAGGTTAAAACTCTCGTCGAAGGCGACCATGGCATCGAATGAGACTCCCTTTTTCCCTTTGAAGCCCTTGATGAGCCGGGTGGAGCCTGAAGAGAAAAGCTGTTCCAGATGCTGGTCGGTCAGTTCCTTGTTCAGAAAACAGCGGAATACCATCAGTCCGCAACCTTCCTTGTCACATTTGGCCGCCTTCCCCCGGATGATGACATGACCGCACTTGCATTTGGGACAGGTGAAGGAACGTGATTTAGGCAGAGGAAATTCAAGACGGAGTATTTCACCGGTTGCCTTGTGCGTGTAGTCACGGATCGAACGCATGAACGTTTCCGTATCGAGCGTATGCCCTTCAATCTGAGCCAGTGCCTTCTCCCAGCAGCCTGTCATTTCCACATCCGCCACCTGCATATCCTTTACGGCCTCGAACAGATAGAGCCCTTTTTCCGTAGGACGGATACTCTTTCCGGAGCGTTCTATATAGTCCCTTTTGAACAGGGTGGCAATGATGGCTGCCCGTGTGGCAGGTGTGCCGATTCCGGCATCCTTTACGGCCTCTTTCGCCTCTTCATCGGTAATGTCCTTTCCGCAAGTCTCCATGGCCCCCAGCAGGGTCGCTTCCGTGTAGAGCGACTTGGGCAGGGTCTTCTTCTGCACCAGTCCCCGGCCCATGACGGGAAGGGTTTCACCTTCGGCAAATACAGCCGTACCGACTTTCCCTTCCGGTTCGTCTCCGTCTCTTTCCTCCCTCCGTGAGAAAACGCCGCACCATCCCGGACGGATGACGGAAGAGGATCGTGAACAAAAGACCATTCCCTCACAGGTGCATTCCATGGTCAGCTGCTCTTTCTCGCAGGGTGTCGAAAAGGTTTCCAGCATCCTGCCGGCTATCAAGGTATAGACCGCCGATTCAGCCTCGGAGAGTTCGTTCGGGATGATACCGGTAATGATCAGTGCATGATGGTCCGTCACTTTGGTGTCGTCCACACACCGGGTATTCAGGTCGGACAAGTCAAAGGATTCCCCGTATGCCTTGAAATCCGGTATGGATGTGATTTTTTCCAGCAGGGAAGGAATGATCCGCATGACATCTTCCGGAATATGGCGGCTGCCGGTTCTCGGATAGGAAATGAGTTTCTTCTCATACAAGGACTGGGCTATGGAAAGGGTCTTTTCTGCCGTCAGGTCATAATGGGTATTGCAGTCTTTCTGCAGGGATGTCAGGTCGTAGAGAAGCGGTGGCTGCCGGAATACCCTCTTGCGTTCTAGTCGTGTGACTGTCGCCTGAGAACCGGTGCCGATGTTGCCGAATGCCGTTTCCGCTGCTGCCTTGTCCTTGAATTCCCCCGTATGGATGAATTGCCGGTGCGCCTCTCCCTGTGTCAGCGTGATATGTAGTTGCCAATAAGGGACGGACACGAAATTCCGGTTCTCCTTGAAACGGGTACATATCATGGCGAGTGTCGGAGTCTGTACCCGTCCGATGGAATTGTTGGCCGAACTTGTGGCTATCGCCAACGCTCGGCTGGCGTTCATGCCCACCAGCCAGTCAGCCTTTGCCCGGCAGTCAGCGGCCGCATGGAGACTGTCATAGTCGCTTCCGTTCCTGAGATTGGCCATACCTTCCCGGATAGCCTCGTCCGTCAGCGATGAAATCCACAGACGCATGAACGGCTTGGTGCATCCCAGATAGTCATATATCCAACGGAATATCAGTTCACCCTCGCGACCGGCATCGGTTGCCACAATGATGCTCTCGCATCTGGAGAATACCCCCTCAATGATTTTCAACTGCCGGGAAGCGGCCAGGTCTGTCACTGTACCCCTGTCCGTGCGGATCAGTCTGGAAACAAGCCGGAACAGGTCCGGCAGCATCGGGAGGTCAGCGGCGGTTGTCTTCGTATAGCCATACGTGCCGGGCAGGGCAAGTTGCACGAGGTGTCCCAGAGCCCATGTCACCATGTATCCGTTGCCTGTACAGTAGCCGTCCATCTTTTCGGTAGCCCCGACCACACGGGCGATATCCATTCCCACACTCGGTTTTTCTGCAATGATTGCTTTCATCTTCATTTTTTTGTAAAATTAAAGCTGTTCCCCGTGACCGGCATGGATGACGGGGAACGGCGGTTTGACATTTGATGCTTGATTGTCGTATCGGGTGAAAAGCGGATGCTATGCCACCGGCTTCACGCCAAGGATTTCCATCAGCGGTTCGCCGTCCTTGCGTATCAGTTGCAGGGTGGCATCCATCACCACGTCCACACCGAGGAGTACAAGGCTGAGTGACATTACTTTCGTTTTCTTCCCGCTGAGCAGCGTTTCAAGTTCTCCCGACATTTCCAGTTCGTCCTTGAGGATGCCGATTCCGGCCAGTTCTTCCCAGTTTACGTCTTCCGCCTTGAAAGGCGCGTTGTTTCCATTGTTCTTTTCCATGTTTCTGATTCTTTTGGATTATACATTCGTTTTACTTCAGGCCATGCTTGCACCTTTGGATCTGCGGCTGTTCTGCTTCGCCTCCTGTCCCTGTTTCTGGGCGTTGGCCACGACATTCCGCTGTGAAGCGTCACGCTTGCGGTCCGGATTCTCGTTGTAGAAGTCCAGCCTGCCCTGGTTGAAGTTCGCCTTGACATACTGGGAGATGGTCTTTCCGTCATAGCCCTTGATGCCCTCTACCAGCACGGCCTTGCCGCTCTGGAGATCGGCACGCTGCTGGCGGTTCAGCTGCACGTCCCATACCTTGTCCGGAATCTTGAACTCCGCACGCTGCTCGAAGCCGTCCGGTGTGCGTGAATAGCTCAGCCGTCCGGTTTCCAGGTCTGCCTTGATGAATGAGGAGAATTCCTCGCCCTTGCGGTTGACCATGTCATTGAGGAAGATGACCTTGCCCTCCCGGAGCTGCTGCTGTTCTTCCGGAGTTATCTTCACTCCGTTGATTTCTTTCGGGATGTAGATTTCACGTGCGCCTTCCGGAGAATCCGGGTTGTAGCGTGTATAGGAAGGTCTGCCGGTGGCTTCATCCAGCTTTACATACGAGGAGAATATCTCACCGTCCTTGCGTGCCATTCCCTCCACGAAGATGGCTTTTCCCAGATTGAGGTCTTCGATCTGCTGTTTAGTCAGTTCCACGCCACCCAGCGACTGGCGGTTGAACAGCTTGTCATTCTCGAAGATGTATTCGATACCCCTGCGCTCGGCATTGATCTGGATATGGGCATCAAATTCCTTTCCACCGTTGGAAATCATCCCTTCAACGAATATCTTCTTGCCTTCCCTCAGGTCGTTCTGTTCCTGTTCGGTCAGCTGCACGCCCTTGACTTCCTTCGGGATGAACGCATTCTCCACACGCATGGCAACCACCTCGTTGGTAAGTTTGTCAATACTCACGAAGGAAGGGATGTATTCCCCGTTACGTCCCTTCAGTTCCACGACACGCCCCATGTTGCCTGTTTCAAGCAGGTTCTTCTTGTCCTCTTCGGAAAAGATGTGTCCGAAATAAGGACGGTCAAGTTCGGGTTTCTGACGGATACCGTGGATGCCCAATACGATAGGACCTCCCACGGACTGCTGGAATGACAGTCGTGCATCCGTGCGCAAAACGGCGGAACCGAAATTCATGCTGATGGGTACGACCTGGTTGGTCTTGTATCCCTTGAGCATCTGGTCAAGGAGTCCGCGCTCCTGAAGTTCCTCCCGGGACAGTCCGAAGTGTTTCAGTTCCTCCCAGTTGATCATTGATTCATTGTAGCGGTACTTGGGCTGCTGCCCGGTTTCCGGGGCGGCCTGCTGCTGTGTCTGGTTTTTCTTTGCCATTTCTTCTTGATTTTGATTGTTTATACTTTGGTTTTCCTTGGTGCGTGGTACAATCTCGTATTTTTTCAGAAATTCATCCACCGCATCCGATTTCCTGCCTGCGGCTATGTCTTCCACCGCCTGTCTGACTTCAGGGCTGTCCAGGGTGTCCTCCTTGATGGTGAGCAGTCCGAAACGGGTCGGGTCCTTGAACTGGCTCCAGAAGTTTTTCAGAAAATTCTCGAACATGCTGGCATAACGGTCTATTTTCAGAAAGGAGTTCCGGTGTTCCTTGTCTGCAGGAACCGTCTTGTACCTGCCGTTCTTGTCGATTTCGGATATAGCCTGCAACAGCAGTTCCATCTTGTCGAGAATGAAGACAATGTCACTCAGCTGGTCATTCTCGGTGACTTGTGTTTTCATGGGTTCGTCCCTTACATTTTTCTTTGCCATAACTGTGATTTTTAGAGTTGAAAACTATTGTTGTCACCGCAAATATATAGGCATAATTTTGATAAAACATTATATTTCAATGCGTTGGACTATCCGTTTCATCGTATGTCATCACGTTTCACCATAGGCGGGAAGACGAAAGGCAGAAAAACGGAAGAATCAGGGTAAAAGTGTGGGAAATATACAGAGTCCGATAAAACAAAAAAGAAAGAAGGAGCACACAGGAGGTAAGCCCCAACAAACAGAAAAGGCGGAAGCGGTAGAAAAGCCGGAAACAAAAGGAAAGCGATAAAGAGAAATGTATTATGCAGAGTGGAGAGCGAGCTGTCTTTAGTCCCCACTTCCTTCCGTTGCTCCATAAGACCGGAAGATCATTTTTGTATGGTAGATATTGACAGCGTAATCCATTGCGACATCAGCAACGGCAAAAGACCGCCGTCATTTGTCTTTTTGGTTTTGTCCTATGCGTCGTAGGTCGCTTCGCTTGCTAAGTCCCGGACCTTTTCCCCAACTCGGACGATGATACCGGAGCGTTTTTTCGGGCGGAAAATTACCAAAGGGAATTTTGTGTCCCGAAAACCGGAGGCTTGAACGTGGAAGGTATCATCCTCCGAGTTATCTTCTCGAAGGGACTTGCCAAGTGAAGCGGAATAATGATGGAATTTTATGGAGGAATATGGAATAATGCTTGGCACGATTTATCTTTCTATAAATCAATCAGCACATTGGATATATGTTTTAAGAAAAATGAGTAAATTCGCATTTAAAATAAATATTCAATGAATTCAATGAAAAAAGCATATACGATAGACCAACAAATAGCCAGACTGAAATCAAATGGAATGACATTTGATGATGAGGAGAAAGCGAAAGAGATTCTCCTTGATGTGGGTTATTACCGACTTGGATTCTATTCTTTTCCATACGAAATAAAGTTCCCATGTCTGGAACATCGTGACCATCAGTTAAAACCGGGTACTACATTTAAAAGTGTCTATGACCTTTATGAGTTTGATACCAGACTCAGGAGATTGTTGCTCAATGCTCTTGACCGTATTGAGGTCAATATCCGTACAAAACTCATCTACAACATATCGCTGAAATACATTGATGACCCCTGCTGGTTTGTCAATCGTAAGTATGTAACCTCTAAATTCGTTAACGATTTTGAAGAACAGGTATATGCGGTTATGCGTAAAAACCCCATTATCCAACGTCATCATGCCAACCATCCGGGGATATATGCTCCTGCATGGAAAACCATCGAGTTTATGACAATAGGCAATATCATAACATTATATGATTCGCTGAAAGAAGCGGAAGCGAAAGATCTGGTCGCTAATGCCTATGGCTGTTCAAGAGGTGTTTTTTATAACTATATGGAAACTATACGTGTACTTCGTAACAAATGTGCACACGGAGGTTGTATTTACCGTATGGACTTTCCTAAAGGAATCAAACGTTTGCCTGCTGACATTTCTGCCGAATGCAGACACAATATTAAAGGTGGCATAGATGTTGCCAGGTATATGCTGGGGTGTATCTCACAATCGCGGAAAAAGGATTTGGAGAATGATATTCAAAATCTTGTCAGTTCCATTCAGACTCCCGAAGCCCAAAAAGTTATAGCGCAGGTTTCCAAAATAGAAAGTTGAATTCATATTATTTGGTTGAATAAAAAAGAATCCTTACCTTTGCAATACTAAAAGTGCCCGTGCGAGCTTAGTCGTCGCATCTGCACTATAAAAAGGAAGAAAAGAAATCTCGGTCATTATGGCTGAGATTTCTTGTTTTTATTGGTATTTCATTACTTTTTTCAATATGTTGTTCAGATTTCCTGCATCGGCTTTTCATACATTCCGAAGCCGAAGCAATCAGCAATGACAAAATCTGAGCAACCTTTTTCTGTGAGTGATTTCAATTCGTTCCGGCTGTTGCAATAATAGAAGATTTCTTCATCCCATTCCGTATCGGAATCCATGGACAATGCAATTCTTGTTTCCAATGTATCCAGAGTGTCCTGCCAACGTATGATGCAATCTGCATAATGCGGTTCGCATTTACGCATGTTACAGAACTCTTGGTAAAGCATATCTATGTCTTTTCTGATTTCATCCGGCTTTTTCCAGCCGGAATCATCCACGATTTCAAAGCCGATTCCCTCTACCAGCAGGCATGTACCTTTATCATAAACCATCATGGTACGTTTGCCGATATGTCTTTTGCGTATTTCTGCCCAATCAGGCAAATCCCAACGTTCGACAGTCCAAATCCCACGATAGTTTTCCGGAATGGCATTATATTCGCTCAATGTTATCTTTCTCATATTTTTCTGATTTATAGGTTACAGAACCTGACCGTATAAGTCTTGCACGGTTTTCCGAATGCAGGAAAACGGTCGAACTCCTTGTATGATTCCCAATCCACTGACATGGCATATCCGTTTGGAAAATTTTCACCGATAAATTTGGTTATCAATTTTTTGTCTTCATCGGTAAGAAACAAATCCTCTTCAATGCCATACTCCAATGAATAAATCGCCCATTCGGGAATGTTATCCCAAATGAGCGTTTTACTGTTTTTGTTTATAAGCATAACTTTTATTGGGATTTTATCATCAGGCACCGGATAATATCATCAAGTTCGTTTTCCCATTTCGTGTCGTCGTTTCCAAAAGAAGGATAAGTCAACTGGTGCCAGTTATGGTAGTCAAACAGTTTCATCCTTAACGGATAGTAATCAAACAGTTTTTTGCCCTCAAGGAAAACACGAATATGGTTGATTCCCACATTCATTGCATTCAAACTATGACCGACAAGAATCTCATGAAATCTTTCCATCGGTGTGAAGTTGCTTCTCTTTTTCAAATTTTTTCTATCAGTTGGTTTAACAATACAGTTTATATAATTCAGAATCGGACAAAGTACGCAGTTCTTCATCGGTGCAGTAAGCGTCTATCTCTTCGCACGCTTCCATTGCCTCATATATTCCGTTGCGCATATCGTTTATCAGTTCATCCAGCAGGCTTTCCACAGACACCTTGAACAAATGTTTTCCGGTATCTATTTCTCTTACAGGGTAAGCACACCCTTTCCAATAAATCTGTCCAATGAGCAGATTATCCTTGCTTTCGGTGGTTGGACTCAAATTCTCTTTCATGCCATTGTTTGCTCTTGTTTTGCTCATAGCCATATTTTTTCAGTTAAACACTTACCGGTTCGTGAGCCGATTTTTTATTTCTTGCCTGCCAAACAGTCCCGTGCCGGATTGTGCAAGGCTTTCCGGAAAAATACCGCAAGCGCAGCGCGGAAGATTTTTGCGGAAACCCGTAAGGGCCCGGCCTTGCTCAATCCAGATAGGCACGGGGCTACCTTTGCAGGCTGAAATAAAAAAGCGGATGTCTTATCCTCCTTGTTACTGTCTTCTTTGGGCATCAGGAGCCGTAAATCAAGAGCGCATAAGAAGGCTATCTTGTACCAAAGCCGAAGCAGATGGTGGCAGGATGCCATTCTTGCATTTTTATAGGATAGTTTGTCTTTTCCGACAGATAGTATTCGATTCTTTTGCTCGAATGTCAGCGGAAACCGCTACCTTTGTACTTACGTTACAGAATTATATATGATTATAGAAGACCTCGATATAATAAAACGGTTGATAGCTGAAAAAGAAGGCGGGCTGGTGGAGTTCAAGGAAACCACCGGTCAGTTGGAACGCGGTATGGAAACCCTTTGCGCCTTTCTCAACGGTAACGGTGGTACGGTGCTGTTCGGTGTGAGCGACAAGGGAAAAATCATCGGGCAGGAAGTAAGCGACAAGACCAAACGGGATATAGCGGAAGCAATCAATCGGCTGGAACCTGTGGCAATGGTACAGATCTCCTATGTACCGCTGTCGGATAATGAGAAAAAAGTAATTGTTTTCCGTGTTGAAGATTCCAAACCCAGCCGTCCGTTCTGCTATAAAGGACGACCCTATATGCGTGTGGAAAGTGCGACCACCACGATGCCGCAGCCGGCATACAATGAGCTACTGTTGCAGCGTGACGGAAACAGATACCGCTGGGAACTTTTAGCAAACAGCAACCTGACCTTACAGCACTTGGATACCAACGAGGTATTGAAGACAGTCAGATTAGGTATAGAATGCGGTCGCCTGCCGGAAGATACCGGTACTGACATTCCTGCCATATTAGGAAAGTTCGGTTTACTGAAAGATGGGGTGTTGAACAATGCGGCAGCCGTGCTGTTTGGAAAACATGAGGATATGGAATATCCCCAATGCCTGCTCCGCTTAGCCCGTTTCAAAGGAACGGACAAAACCGTATTCATGGACAGCCAACGCATTCAAGGCAACTTTTTTCAACTACTCAATGCGGCAATGGCATTTATTTTCAAGCACCTTTCCTTATCCGGCACAACCGATACATTGGAACGTGAGGAACATCTGACCATTCCCTACAAGGCTATAAGAGAAGGAGTATTGAACTCGCTGACCCACAGATCGTACAAAGAAGCCGGCGGTTCGGTGGGCATAGCCATTTATGATGATCGTGTGGAAATAGAAAACCCCGGTACTTTCCCGCCCGAATGGGATGCAGAAAAAATGAAGTCAGAGCATGAATCAAAACCACAAAATCCTTTATTGGCCAATGTTCTGTATAAACGGAAGGTTTTGGAAAGCTGGGGACGCGGTATAGGACTGATGATGTCTGAATGCCGCAAAGCAGGATTGCCCGAACCTGAATATAAGATATGGGCAGACAGTGTAACACTGATATTCAGATGCGATGTGACAAACCGACCAAGTACCGACCAAGCACCGACCAAGTACCGACCAAGTACCGATCAGGTTCTTGCTTTGGTAAAAATACTGGATGAAGGAGAATTGTCCGTAAAAGAAATAATGGAAGCATTGGAACTGAACCACCGTCCCACATTTAGGACGAACTACTTGCATCCCGCATTGAATGAAGGATATATCGTTCCATTGTACCCGGAACAGCCGAGCCACCCGAAGCAGAAATACCGTCTGACGGAAAAAGGTCTGGAATTATTAAAACAACAATAGGCATGGCGAAAAAGAAGAAGAAACAACAGGGGCACTATTGCCGTATCTGTGGCAACTATAAGGCGAACGAGAAGTTCTCAGGCAAAGGACACGCACAACATATCTGTAAAAGTTGTATGTCCGCTATACGTAACGGTAAAAATCCGGAGGATATTTTACGGGAGCCATTGCACGTGAGCCGGGAAACAATGCCTTTCAAGAAACTGGACAAGGAGGAAAAAGCCGTATTGAAAGCGTTTGTCTCCGAAGTCACGACCGGATACTGGCAGGAAAACAGACAGATACCGTTTGCAGAAAGTTTCTCCGAATTAAAAAAATATATCATTGGAACTTTTGATGAAGAATGTGGCATACTGCTGAAAGATGATGCCGAACTAAAAAATTACTTTCAGACCCACACAATAACGACCATAAACAAATTACTTAAAGAGGAAATTTCTGAAAATCAGGATTAAAAGAATGACGGGCGGGACAATGTATCAGATTTGCCCCGCCCGTATTTTTGTCACCCACCGGTTATTTCTCCTGTAACAAATGTTTCAGGTTCTCGTCGTTTGCGATTCGTTTCATCTCATCCTCGATTATCTGCACCACATCCGCCTTGATTTGGGAATAGTTCCGGTCTATCTGTTGCTGCATGATATCGTTGCCATTCTCGTCCTTGAACTCATTGATGACAGGTATCTTCTTGTAAGCCTTTGTTTCCGCCGCTACCTTTTCGCTATCGACAATAATCCGTGCGTGGAAAATCTTCTGGTCAATTTCTTCCCCGAAGTTGTCCGCCACACTGCCCACGAATGTGCCCTGCGAGAGGTTGGCAATCTTGGATGCAGGTATCAGCGAATCCAACTGCGTGTTAATGGAAGTGGATGTGTCCTGCCGGTTAATAGAGATGGATTGTCGTTGCTGGAGTATTTTGCCAAAACGTTCCGACAGGCTTTTTGCCGTTTCCCCGACCACCTGTCCTGAGAATATATTTCCGACCGTATTTTGGATTACCTTCGCCTCTTTTTCACCGTAGTCACGGGTAAGCTGTGAGAAATCCTGAAAGCCGAGACACACCGCCACTTTGTTGCTTCGTGCTGTGGCTATCAGGTTGTCGATACCACGGAAATAGATGGTCGGTAGCTCGTCAATGATAATGGAACTCTTGAGCTGTCCTTTCTTGTTTACCAGTTTCACGATACGGGAGTTGTATAGCCCCAATGCGGCCGAATAGATATTTTGTCTGTCCGGATTATTTCCCACGCATAGGATTTTAGGATGTTCAGGATTATTCAAATCCAACGTGAAGTCATCGCCTGTCATGACCCAGTAAAGCTGTGGCGAAATCATCCTCGATAGCGGGATTTTTGCACTCGCTATCTGGCCATAGGCTAAGCACCCGACGCCTTGCCACCTTTTACAGTGGTAGGTTTCCAAG
>OBVX01000142.1_pt1 | contig 67506 bp, 73 predicted proteins | sample 1495161 | NCBI WGS metagenome assembly OBVX01 (sample SAMEA2580023, study PRJEB22360) | human gut metagenome | reverse complement strand
TGTAAAATTGGTGTAATAAAGCTCTTTTTGACCGTTTCAGAATCAAATTGGTGTAGTGAATTATTACAAAAATGTTAATTTTGGTGTAGTAACTCTGATTTTCATCTGAAATTGGTGTAGTAATACTATTTTATGAAATACGTCTATCATTTAGCTTCTGAATTTCATTCATTAAACGTTCATCTGTAACATGATTGTACAGTTCCATCGTCATTCTCATAGACGCATGACCCATGATATCCTGTAAAGTTCTTGGATCAATCCCGGCTTCTGCCATACGAGAGCAAGCTGTATGTCTCAGGAGATGTGGATGAATATGCGGTAATGGCTTTAAAGTATCGCCAAACTTTTTAATATCAGCATTGTAATCATCTTCAATACGACTCAAAATACGACCAATGGTCTGAGTAATAAATGGTTTACTCTGCCTGTTAGAAAATACAAAGTCTTTATATCCATCTACTTCAATCTCTGTTTTCTTATCCATTTCAATCTGATTCTGCATTTGTTCCATAAGTGCATCCCTTGCCGCATTTGATAACGGAACATTACGAATACCAGATTTAGATTTAGGAGTAAGCATCTGATACTGGCAAGCATCTTTTCCTGCATTGCTATATTGAAGCTGATGAGTAATATTTACAAATCCATGTTCTAAATCTACATCATCCCATGTCAATCCACATACTTCTCCCACTCTGAGAGCAGTTTCAAGCATAAATACAAACAGCGGATAATAATATGCATACTTGCTATTCTTGATATATGTAAGAAAATTATCCTGCTGCACCGTTGTCAATACATCCTCTGGCTCTGTATCTTCTCCACGAATTTCTTTTCTACAGTTGATACATGGATTACTTCTTATAATATTATCCTCAACTGCCATTTTCATACATGGAGATAATACACCTGCTACTATTGTATTAATAGATGGTTTTCCTAATCCTTTTTCCGACATTGATTTTAATAGAAGAATTACATCTGACTTAGTAATATCCTTTAATGTCATATTCCCAAATCTGGTATTTTTAATATAGTTCTCCCAACTACGTTTGTAATTACGCTTAGTAGATGGAGATATATTCCCTTTTAACTCTAAATATTTCTCAAAATATTCATTAAAAGTTGTTGTTCCTGCCTTATATCCAATACCATCATCAATGTCTCGTTGGATAAGTTTTTCCTGTTCTCTTAGATCATTCAGATTTGATGTATATATCGTTTTTCTTGAACCATCAAGATCCGTATAACGATACATATAAATACCGTCTTTTCTTTCACTCTCCCCTTTCCTCAGAACTCTGCCTTTACTATCTTTTCTTTTATTACTCATTTAAACATATGCTCCTTTCATTTTTCTTGAAAGAGCATTACATCTATGCGTTTACCTTATCATACGCATTATGCTTTTTCAAGAATATTATTTTAAAATTGTTCTATATTAAATCACTGTAATCTTTTCAAGATACTGCTCAAATAGCTTTCGTTTGATAAGCTTCTTTTTACCAACATTCAGCACAAAATCATCTAATCCATTGTTAATTCTGTCTCTTAATGTAGACTCTCCAATGCCAGAATACTCTGACGCTTCTTCTATTGTTAAATTCAGTTTCATCCACCAAGGAATATTTTGTTTTTCCATTGAATCACCTTCCTATATATATAAGAAAACAGGCTACAACCTATTAAGCTATAACCTGTTACCATTTATTGCATGCTATATAATTTTATCTTACAAGCCATCTGGCAAGTTTATATTTCCATGTATCACCTTTATTAATCGCAAGTGTAATTTCTTTCATCAGTTTTACATCTTGAATAAGTAATTCATATTGTGTTTTAACTTTTACAGTTTCAATAAAAAGTTCATTCCACTGATGTTTCAAATCTTTAAGATATTTTTTATCCATATCAGATATTTGAGCAGATTCATTCTGTTCTATATCTTTTACTTTTTCTTGCAATTTTTGAATCTTATTTTGTTGTTGTTTTGCAACATCTTGTTTTATACTTTTATCAAGTAAATCTTGTACAGTTTTATCTGACATTTAATTACCTCTTTCTATATGAAAAGATACTACCAATCATAGGTAGTATCTTAATTGTAAAATTTGTTGAATTATAATTTACACAAATATATTCATTTTTATATAATATATTGCAAGACAGTATCATTTGTTATTTTTACTATAGTTTACGAAACTGTTAATAATTCTTGGTACTTACATAGTTCGTATTCTTGATAAGAAATGCAAAAACGACCGCCATAGCTCAGATAGCGATCGTTAATGCGTTGAATATTTAATTTATTTAGCCTTAACCTTCCAAAGTTTTAAATGAGAACTACTCCGATGAAAGAGTAGTTCCCTAAAATTTATTTCTTATATTTGTATTTGGCTAAAGAGCTTCCGCTCATAGCTCTGCCTATGGTCATTGCACAAATAGCTTTCTCAATATCCTTATTTGTTGTGAGTTCATGTAATAAATCATTTGCATTTTGTACATTAGGCATATTACACTGAATTGTAACACCACCAACGTCAACACTACTAGAATTATCAACATTCTTCACACCAAACTTTTCGCCATCACTATAATCACTCAAGAATGAACCAGGATTACCCATGAAGTCCCATAAGTTCTTAGTCATATCTGCATTCAGTACAGACACATCTCTACTTAATGGAGTCAGAATACTACCATCATTTCTGACAATAGCTTCTTCACCTTGTTCCTGTGTCCAAGCTAACTGGTCATTCGGAACCCTCATGATGCCAGAAGCATAGCCTTTCAACTGATTAAGTTTTACCCAACCAAGTTCAGTACCATCCGTAGCATCAATAGCATATGGATATTTAGAACCTTTATTGATTCGTGTAATCTTAACTTTTTTGCCAAGATACATATTACCAGATGCACCAGTACCATCAGATGCTTCGTAATATCTACCAGAAGAGAAAGTAACTTTATCACCTACTTCGGCTTTGTTGTTACCTGTCTTCTTATTGTCATTCTTATTTGGCTTTTTCTTTGGTTCATCAGGATCAACCAGCACCGCATCTCTAATGGATTCATCATCACTAACTTTTGGTGGATCTGGTGTTGGATTTCCTTCTGCAACGTTATCTTTATCTGGTTTTTGCTCTACTTCTTCAAGAACTCCTTCTGTTTTAGTAGGTTGCTGTAACATCTGATCTGCTTTAGCAATCAATTTTCCAGCCATAGCATCAATAGCATCAATCATGTCTTTCTGTCGATTATAGACATTTTCAATAGCAGAATTAACACCTGTTAATTTACTAGAGAAATCATCTCCATACTGAGAGATAACGCCGCTCTGACTTGTCCAGATAGTCTGCATCTCACCAGATAATGTATATCCAACATTCTTAGATTCTGTCTGTAATGTCTGAGAAATATTAGATGAATTACTATTGATACTTGCGATAGCATCAGAAATCAGTACGTCAACATTATCCATTCTGTCATCAAGAGCTTTCTTGTAGTCCTGCTTGAGTTCATCAAGAAGTTTCTTTTGATCAGAAATATATTTGTCATACTGAGTTTCTTCCATATCATCCTGTGCAGATTTCAAATCCTCTTTGAGTTTTTGAAGTTTGGCTTTGTTCTCTTCGGAATTATCACCTTGCAGAGAAGATAACTGTTTCTGTAGAGAAGTAATCTTTTCAGATTGTTCACCAATTTTCTTTCTGTACTCATATAAATCTTTTTCACTGTCTAAGCAATCAAGATACTTGTCAATCAAGTCATCCAAAGCATCCAACTGTTTATCAATACCGTCCTGAATCAAATCTTTGATAGAATCTTTTTCATCCTCGGCAGATAAGATGGCTTGTTGCTGTGCATCAATCAGTTCATTTTTACGGTCAATGAGTTTCTGATTGTTAGGATCATTCGCAAGTTCCTCGCTGATTTTCAACATTTCTTCCTTATATTTATCTGCTTGCGCCATATAAGTATTGTAGTTGACACCATGTAATCCCATAGTAGCAAGACCTTGTTCTGTCATATTGCCATCTTTGTCATACATATCCTTATGGCTCATAAGGTCAATAAGAAAATCTGACTCACTGGTAATACGACCGATAGCTTCCTGTAACTGGTCAAACTGTTCCCATTTAAGGTCACGAATAGATGATTGGAACTCAACCACTTTGTTTTGTGCTTCTTTAAGACTAATCGCAACTTGGTCAATCTCATTCTGCATCTCATAGTATTCTTCCGTACCTTCTACAATCTTACCATCCTGTACTGCCTGTGCAAAGTTACGTTTCATTGCGATATACTTCTGAGACAGATTGTCAACAATTTTCTGTTGCTGTCCAATCTCTGCTTCGTAGAATTTCGTACTCAGATTGTAACCCTGTGTCTGCATCCTATCCATGTATGCTTCATACATAGAGTTCCTATTTTCCCATTGAGAAGTAAAGGAATCATAATAGTTTGCAATATTCTCAAGTTTCTTCTTTACATTTTCTACGATAGACTGTGCGTATTCTGCCTGAGATTGTGCTGCTTCACTTGTTGTTTTATCCAAAGCTTCCTGTTCAATCCGAAGTTTCTTGCTTAAATCCGTAGATTTCTTGACTTTTTCATTATAGTCTTGAATCCATTTCAGCACTTTAGGATCAGTAATACCTTTTGTGCTTACTGTTTTACCTGCCTTTAATGCCTTTTTCTGAGTTTTATTCAATTTAGACATAGCAGATTTATTGTTCAGAATTTTATTCTGAGATTTCGTTTTATCAGCATCAGCAGTATCATACTTGCTTTTTGCTTTCATATAGCTATCACGAGTCTCTTTTAAAGCTTTCTGACGCTGTTTGTTCTGTTCCTTGAGATTCTTAGTTTCCTGTGTAAGAAGCATATTCTGGTATACATATGATTTCTTGCCTTTTGTTGTCGCAAGAATCTGTTGTTCCTTAGTAGAACCTGAATATAACTTATCTTTGTTTTTCTGAGCCTTAGTCAGATCATCAAGAGCTTTTTCGTCTGCTTTCTTAGCATTGTCATATACTTTCTGAGCAGAAGCTTTCTCTTTTGCATCAGCGTTATATGCCTGTGCCGTAGACTTCAATATATTTGACATTCCAGAAGTCTTAACAGTTTTGCCTGCCTTAACTTTGGAAGCAATAGTATTACCTTGTTTTAAAGAACTGTTATATGATTTCGCATATTTTAGTGCAGAACCTTTCAGTCCCTTTGTATTAACTGCTTTACCTTCACGAATTGCTTGTGCAATTGCATTGTAAGTAGCTTTATTTGTACTAGACTTTGCGGCACTTTTCAGTTTCTTACCTATGGATTTTGTCTGTTTCTCATTTTCTTTTATAAGTGTATTTCCTGTAGACTCTGCATCAGCCGTAGCAGATTTTAAAGTCTTACTTGCTTTAGCACGAGTTTTCTTGGTTTCATTTCTGGCAATTTCAGCCTTATCAAGCTTCTTCTGTGCATTACCAAGACCAGGAATGTCAACCTTAATCTGATTCTGCATTGCTGCAATCGCAGATCCACCCAATGAAACAGTATCAGAAACAGCATTGAGAGATTCAAGTTTAGTCTTTAATCTGTCAATCTTTTTCTCTGCCTTTTCTGTAGGCATATTTACGATTGTTTCATATAATTCCAGAAGTTTGTTGTTTAACTCTTGAACTGTGTCTTTACAATCTCTGGATGCATCATAATAATTTTCAAAGTTTTTGATATCTTTTGCTAATTGCTTGCCTTCATCAGAAGATGTGTCAATGTCCTCTACTGTAAGAGTGCCATTAATTACTTTGTTCTTATATTCTTCGCTGAGTCCAATTGACTCTGCTTTTTTCATATAAGCATCAGAAGCTTTTTCATTTGCTGCAATCTGCTTCTCAGTTGCTTTCACCTGTCTCTTTAATAGAGTTGTCTTGAACGTAGAAGAGATATAATCTGTAATCTGATTGGAAATTTGTTCTACGGCTTTTGCAAACTTTTGAGTGTATCTCTTGATTCCATCAAATGCTTCTGTAGAATCTTTTGTTGCTTTAGTATTATCTTCTGTAGCGGATGTATTATTGCTTACTGCACCAGAATTGTCATTATAAGATTGTTGGGAAGATGATGAACCACCACTGGATGATGAACTTGTATTTTTGCCAGCCCAAGGATTCCTACCAGTGCCAGAAAAACCACTACCAAAAGCATTGGAGAGTGGTGATAAATCACTTAAACTTCCCTGTGCGTATGCTCTAGCATGACCTGGTGTTGCACCACGTTTCAATAAATCCTCTGTCTGAGAAGCAGAAAATATGATGTCACCCTTTTTCAAGTTCTCCATATGTGCGCCACCAGGAATAAGCGACCATACACCATCACGCACTATGGATTCAGAATGACCATTGATGTACTCTTCGTTTACTAATGCTTTTTGGTCATTAGGAAGTGAAACACGACCATCACCATAAGCAGGGAAATCTGTAAGACTTCCTTTTGCGTATGCTCTGGCTTGTCCAAATGTTCCCATTGCTTTACCAGGAGTCGCAACTGTACCTAAAGCATAGTTGATCGTACCGCTTGCCACCATACCAGTAGGAACAGCAACCGTACCTAAATCATAATTGATTGTACCTGTAGAAACCGTTCCATCTGCTTTCTCAACATCACCTTTATCATAATTAATGATACCTTCGGATGTCTCACCGTCAGCAGATTCTACTGTGCCTTTATCATAATTAATAGTACCTTCGGCAGTTTCTCCATCAGCAGAACCTTCTACTTGTGGCTCATAATATGCAATGCCACCTTGAATATCTGGAAGGTCAGGAGTATCTACTGTTGCAGTATAGGTGATTTCCTCGCCAGAAACATCTGGCACATCAGGAGTATCAACTTTAGAAGGGTATTCTACAGTTTCACCAGAAACATCTGGTATTTCTGGTGTTTCTACCTCAGCAGGAACTTCTACTGCTTCACCCGTAAGACTTTCAATCAAACTATTGAATTGTCCTTCGTCAAGCTTAACAGTAACAGGTACTTCAATATTCCCTGTATCTTTCAGAGTTTGTAATTGCTGTCTTGCTTCTGCGACTTGGGAAACATCAATCTGTAATTTTGCAGCCAGCTCTGCATCATCTGTAATAGCAAGCAGTTCATCGACAGTCGCACCGCCCTCTAACTGTGTGCCAATAGACACCATGATTTTTTGAGATTGTAGAGAAGCAATCTCATTATCTAATGCAGATATTGCTTGTTGTCCTTCTTCTGTGTCAGCACTGACACTGATTTCCTCACGCTTGCCAGATAGTTCAGCAATCTTAGAATCCAGTTGGTCAATAGACATAGAAGCTTTGTCATAGTTGAGATCAATTCCAGATAGTAAACCTTCGCCAGATTCACCGCTTGTAGCACTCTGTACTTCTTTTAATTTCTCTTGAGTAGTATTTGCAGTTTCCTGTAACTGCTTCATCTGTTCGTTATAATTCTTCACATCAGAAGAATCAAAACTTACATTTGCCCCTGCATCCGCAAGTGCTTTACCCATTAATTCAACAAAATCTGTAGTTGTATTAAATGCATCCGCAACCTGATTGATTTTATCACCTGTCAGATCAAATGCGTATTCGCCATCTTCACCAATCTTAACAAAATCATCACCAAGTTTATTTGCAACATCATCTACAAAAGACCATGCACCTTGAGATGTGAAGTTGCCATCATCATCGAAAGTCATATAATCTTTAAGACTGTGACCTGTACCTTCGATTGTCTGTCCTAACTGCTCATATGCCTGTTGGGAATCTTGGATTCTGTCTGTTCCCAGTAATAAATCAAGATAACTTGTGACAGAATCATCTGTTGTCCATCCCTGTTCAATCAACTGTCCGATACTTTCATAACTTTTTGCTACATCCTCAAATGAATCACGTTCATTAGCAGAAGATGCAGCAGTCACAAATTTATTATAAGATGAAGTTGCACCGTCATACTGAGCAGATAATAACTGTAATGTCTGTACTTCTTCTTGAAGCCCATCAATCACATCTTGAGATTTATTCTGTGCAATCGCATCATTTAATTCTTGCTGCTTGTTGGTAATAGCTTCTGCAAAGTTATTCTTTGTCTGCTGTTCCAACTCATCATTGTACTCTTTTAATGCCTGAGTATTCAGATGAACACCTGTAGCAGTTTCCTCAAAAATAGAAGCAGGATCAAAATTATCAAGGTCTTTAAATGCGGATGTTACATTATTGATATCATCTTTTGTAAGACCAGTAGCAGAACGGGAATTTCCCAATGCATCAATAAGATTTGTCTGTTTTTCTTTAGCAGAATCCAATGCATCAGACATAGTATCTACAGATGAAGCTACTTCTTCTGTCGCATCTCCTACTGCTTCTCCTGTTGTGGAAGAAATAACACCCAAGGAAGATAAGACACTTACCAGTTTAGATACCTGTTCACTGGATGTATCAGAAATATATCCACATTGAATTGCAGAATCTACAAGAGAATTAATCTGATCCTCGCCCTCTTGAACACCGTCTGTCTCAAAAGCATACTTAAAATCTGTATCTGTCAGTCCAAGTTCTTTTAGAGCATCCGCACTCTTCTTAACTTGTTTACCAAATTTAGATGAATCATTTCCTGATAAAGCTTCATTGAATTTATTGGCAGAAATAGCAGATTCGTTTAACTGGTCTTTTACTTCTGTAAACTGATCCGCATACTCTGACATTCCAGAATTTTTCAGTAATGACTGTACTGCACTGTCAACTGCTTCAAACTCAGTAGATGCCTGTTTAATCGCATCAGAATTACCTTCTGACAATGCATCATTATATGCTTCTACTGCTTTTGTCTCATCATTAAGCCACTTAACAGCAGTTTGTTCCTTGCCAGAGGGTGCTTTATACAGGTCATCATCTGCTACAAGTTTTGCTTTCTGTGCCTGATCGTATAAATCGCCGTATTTATCCAGAATCTTGTTTGCTTCAGACAGTCCGACAGATGCATTGTCACTCATAAGGTCAAGTATATCGGATTCCCCATACTTTTTCTCAATGTCCGAAACATCTGTCATAAAGTCATTTAAAGCTTCTTTTGCAGTAGAAGCATCAGCATTGAAATGGACATCCATTGTAATTCCATCTGATTCTAATTCCGTCTTAAATACATCAGCACCATATTTATCCTGTAAATCTTTAATGGACTTCTTGATAGCTTCGGATTCTTTGGAACCATTATCATAGAACTGACCTAAATATGTATGCCTATCTTTTTCTATCTCTTTTTTGGCTTTTTCAATGCCCTTTTTATTCTCATTCTGGAACCTTTCTGCTTCTTTTGCTGATACTTTATCCAACAATGCAATTTGTTCTGTAAGAGAACCATTTACAAGGTCAATACCTGCAACCTGTGAACCATAAGACTCACTCAAAGACTCCTGTATGGATAACAATTCACTTTTAGCGGAAGCGGCTTCCTGTTCAGATAATGTGCCAGAATCTAAAGCAGTTCTCAGTTCTGATATTTTATCAATCTGTCCTTGCAGATTCTCCTGACCGCTTTCCCATTCATCACCTGCTTGTTTCGCAGATTCAACCATTTCACTAACAGATTTCTGATATGCAGATATTGCAGCAACTGCGCCACCTACTGCAATAGTTCCAATACCTAACGGGCTTGTAATTGCAGAAAGTAATCCTGTCCAGTTAGAAGCAATCGTACTGATTATCTTCGCACCGCCAACAACACCTAATGAAGATAATGCACCCTGGAATAATCCAAAATTATCCACAACCTTTGCAACTGCCGTAGCAAAATCAATCATTCCTTCAATTGCTTCTTCTGGCATTGCGTCAGAATAAAGTTGTGTCATCGTAGCAGATAGTTTCTCCATCTTACCATTGATGGAATCTGCACGTTTTTCATTTATCTTCATGGCTGTGCCATCAGAATTAAGTGCATCCTGTTCTAATTGTAAAGCCTTATTATAAGAATCCATTGCTGCTTCAAAAATATTTTTCTGTCTTACCCCCGCTGCCATTTCTGCCACATAAGATCTCTGAGAATGATTTAATGTTCCCCATACTTCATTAAGATTGTCAAGTGTATCACTTATATCTCGTAAATCACCATCTGCTCCACGAACAGAAACACCAACACTTTTAAGTGCTGCTTCTGCATCTGACATCTCAGCGTCTGTAGTAAGTCCATCCTTACTACGGGATATTCTTGAGAAGATTGTCTTAAAGGCATTACCAATCTGAGAACCAGATACTCTGGTCTTTTCTGCTGTTGTTGATACCAATGCCGCATACTTTTCAAAACTCATACCTGCTTCATTTACAACTGAACCAGAAGTTGCAATTGACTGAGAGATTGTGTCACAACCTTTTGAGAAATCTAATGCAATCTCTGAACTGAGTTTTTCAACTGTATCCGCAACGTGCATCGCCTGATCTTCTGACAGATTGAACTGATTCAAAATACCTTGAATAGCATCCGCAGAAGATGAAGAACTCATGCCAGAAGCAGCAGATAACAATACTGTAGGTTGCGCCTTATTCAGCATGGAACTTACACTTTCGTTCTCATTTGCATAAATTGTAACCGCATCTGTGACTGTTTTTGTAGCGGTACTTAAAGCTTTTGCCATACTAAGGGATTGTTGTTTCAAAGAATATAGAGATGAGCCAGACATATTACTCATAGTCATGTTAACCAGAGTCATAGCCTTATTAAGATCTGTTACTGAACGTACTGCATTTTCAGTTTGATTTTTAAGAAAATTCAATGCATCTACTTTTAATTTTGTAGTTGCAATGCCTTTTAGACTTGCAGATACATTATTTGCATTGTTCTGTATCTGTTGCAAACTATTATTCATATTGCTCAAACCATTACCATTGGCATTGGCTTGTATCGTTATTTTTCTATTTTGCAAAGCCATTAGCTTCGCTTCTAACTGTGATGTATCAAGATCTGCCGTCACTTTTACTTTAAAATCTGACATTTAAAACCTCCTTCTGTATTATTATATTATGATATTATTTAAAAAAATTGTATAAGAAAAGAGACTACCTGTTGAGATAGTCCCTATATCAATATTTTATGTAATAGAAAAGACTACCAACATGGTAGCCTTCTATACAAAATATAAAAATCATAATTGAGATTATGCCATCTCACACTAAACAAATCGCAAGTCTACGAACAAATAATCTACCATACCTCAAAGCTATTGGCTATGCCTGTGTTATAACTATACAAGATATCGCACATTATCGGAAGACTATATAATAAACACTACTTATATTTTGTATCTTTACAATAACACATCTTGTTATATTTGTAAAGCACTTTTCAATCTTTTTCTTATTTGATTCATGTCATTTACATCAACTTTGGTAATAAATTTACCCACTCTAGCTTTAGAAATAGATCTTATATCTTCACATTGAACAGCTGAATCATAATTTAAAGCGGTATATTTACTTTTTTTCAATACATAATGCCATGAATATTTTAGCTCTGATGTTGAGCCATTTTTATATTTTACATTTTTGGATAATGGAATAACTATTATATTAGAGCTTTTATAATTAATTCCATCTGTCGATACAATCAAGCATGGACGAGCTACTAATTTACTCTTTTCATCCCCAATATTTTCTCCAAGATAACAAGCATAAACACTACCTCTTGGAAATCGGTCATTCCATATTTTTTTTCTTTCAAATTTTTCTTGCAGTTTTAATTTGTGTGCCGCCCACCTAAACAAATTCTCATACTTATTATATGTTGATTTCTGGTATTGTGTCCCCATATAGTAATTTCTCCATCCCTATAGAAGTATTTGGTATTTTCTACCATTTATACTATTATACGACAGAGTATGACATATTGCAATTCAGAATGCACTATTATTAGAATATTATTTAAACCGCTTCCCAAACGATGTATCTATATTCTTCTGCACATCTGCTTCGGTCTTCGCCCAGAATCCACCATTACCAATTAAGCTACCAGATTCAGCATAATTGTAAATAGTATTTGTATCTCTTCCTGCCGGAGAATACCCGTAACCTGTATTTAAAGATAATTCACCATGCATACCAGAAACGGACATTGTTGGTGATTCCCTTAATGCTCCTGTCCTATGATAGTCACCCTCTGGCGCAGCATAGAAATTCCCAACATTATCTTTTGCATCCTTATAGGATTTCTCCATTGTCTCTTGCATTGCTTCTTCAACTTCTTTTTTTATAGCCGCCTTGAGTGCGCCTAATGATGTAAATGTACCACCCATTTGTTTTTCCTCAACTTTCTTGAAATATTGGCAGAAATGCCATGATTTTACTTGATACGATTAAGCCAGGATTCTGACTTGAATTTTAATTGTTTATAAATAGAATTGATTTGTTTAAGTTCATGAATGTCAGTTGTCTGATAATACTTTTCATTTAACAACTGGATCAGATATGTGTAGTCGTGCTGATTTAATTCACATAATATCATGCAATCACTCCTATAGGTAAGAAATCACTGTGTAAGATAGTTCTGTAATCTTTTAAAACATGCAGGACAGAGATCAATTTTATCGTGTGCAAACTGAGATAAAAGGCTTTCATTGATTCTTGTCACTTTTGCAATATAAGTCTGTTTTTCTCTAATAGTTCTTTCTCTGTACATTTTTCTTAAGTCGTCCTGTGTCAATGTTCTTTCACCTCCGAGATTAAATGATTTTTTAGTAAAATATTTTTTAAAAATATATACCAGATATAAGCATCTGGCATATATTTCGATTGTAGTTCACATATGGGAGTTATATTATAACGACATAATGTCGATAATATCAGCGATACAGCCACAATTGCTTTGGGATTCAACTGTGGCTGTGTGGGAAGAAGTACTAGGCTTACGGTCTTTTCTTTCTCCCTAAGGGAAATATTGATTTTCGTTGATATTACTACATTTTCGGCGTTCTTGGGTGCTGTTTTTTGTAAAAACATGACAAAAATAATTTCTTGTCATAATCAAAAAGTATTTCTAACAATCTATTCTGCATATACGATTCTGCATTAAATGCAGCACTGATAAGAACCTGCATTGTAGATTTTGATATTTTCAATTTTTGTATACCCTTTACATAGCTTTCAAATATATAAGTTGCCATATCGGAATAATTATTTTCATTGGAATCGAGAGCTTTCATTTCAGTATCAAATGCTCTAGCTTTTCTCATTACTGTCTTATACTGAGATGTTTTCTTTACACCTTTTTCAGGAAATATGAAAACTTCTTTTATTCTTATTGACTTTCTCTGATATTGCTGCTCTACTCTTGTATCTATAGTTTTATCTAAAATTAATTGTGAAAGTATCTCCATCGGACATTTAAAGTAATCTGTCATTTTATTCTTTGATTTCTTCTTAGGTTGTTTCTTTTTCGGCTTTTCTTCTTGAATTTTAGAATAAAACACAGGATATTTTATTTTCACTTCACGACCAACAAATTTATTATTTTTTATATTTATTATTCTGGATTCTCTTTGCAATCTAATTAATTCATCTCCAACTGATACATCGAATCCTCTCTTGGCAGAATCAATACTAACCTGAGCCAGTACAGAGCAGATAACAAAAATATCTCTTAAATTCTTATTCTGTTCTCTAGTATGATATATAGCATCATAATAATAACTCAGTGCCAATTGTGCGATATTGCTGCTACTTCCAACATCGTCCTGTCCACTTGCAATTTTATTATCCATAGTGGCATAAGATTCCATATCTTTACTATACGCACTTGCTCCTATAAGCGGAATTTCGTTTACTATAGTTGAATATTCCATATATGCTTTTTTAGCAAGATTTACAACATCTGTCTGATTCGTCACATAACAACTGTCTGAATCAAGATCCTGTGAGTTCATTCGTTCTTGAACATCACTACCAATACCATTGATGATAATTATGTTATCACCTAATTTCGGAAAGTATGTCTGAATTGACTTACTGTATCTGTTAATCAGATGTACAATATTATTTGGAGAATTGTGCGGACTTCTGAAACCTGCCAGACATTCACCGTCATTAAATCTTGTGGTGTAGCATTCAATCCCATCCTCACGACTTACAAAACATCCTTCATTTAGATAATCTTGTCCTGTGACCATCATTAATAAACTTATAGGATTACCGCATATTGTTAGATTGTCACCCTCTTGCAATAGCTTGCCAAGCATCAAACGCTTTCTCTTGAACTTAGAAAGAATATCACTTTTCCTGTCCTTAAAAAATGAAGTATACTGAATGTCTGTATTGTGTTCATATAATGCCACCAGAATCCTGTCTATACTATAAACAGATTTATTCATACGCAAATGATCTACAAATGCATCGGTACTTTTAATCATGGTATTATAATAATCGACACTCGTCTGAGCAATTCTTTTTAATACTTCAACATCAGTCGTAGGTAAACTGTTATTCATCTGATATGAACTACGTTGCAGATTACCATACTTGCTCTTATGCGCTGTCTTAACTATTGCAAACTGTTCTCCATCTCTCTGCATGAATTTTTTGTAGGAACGGTATGCTTTTAAGTCAGTCTTACCCATTAAGTCCTTAAACTTCAGCCATTTGATAGAGTTATCCGTCACGATCACTTTTACATCAGAAACCTTCATGACGTTTCCAAACATATCCGTAACTGTTGTTGTCTCGTATTCAGTTTTGTAATAATCTTTAAAATACTGTTGGATATTGCCCCGAAACAGGCACGATTTAAAGAAGTGACTCCTGCAATAGATAAATCCTTCCATATCTTCTGGGAAGATAGAATCATCAATTAGTCCCATTCCATCCCAAAGAACATTTTCAATTTTATATTTTTTATATTCCTGTACATAACAATGTTTTTCATCATCAACTCTAACCGCCAATGCAGGACGTTCTGTTGCTGATTTTTGATCTTTTACAATCAGAATGTTCTCCATTGGAATATGAATATAATCCATTGCAGATGCAGTGATTAATGTACTATATGCCGACATCTCTACAATCTTTGCTCCTGTATCTGGCATTTTATCATACAAATCCATTGTAAGATATTTTCTCGCTTTATTAAGCAATTCATCACGAATAAATATGCAACTTCCGTCTTTAGCTTTTCCAGGAGTACGATATAACATACGATATAGAATAGTCTGAGATGCTACAACTTCACCAGTCTTTTTATCATATGTATTCCAAGTAATTTCACATCCATCTCTATAATACATTTTTCTTAACTTATCGGGTGAAATCGCTGGCTTATTGTCATCAATATTATCTGCACTTTTCAGTACGGAATAATCAAATTTTATTATGACAAAATCAAGAGTATGATCCTTTTTCATCAACCTAACTCCATGATGCAGCATGTAATGAGAAAATATACTATTGTTGATTACTGCATCTCTCCATGTAAGATAATATTTTTTGATTATTCCATTTTCATCTTTGTCCACATAACCATTATTCACCTGATAAACCCTATTCGCTTGCACACTCCGGATTTTAAATGTGCAATCTTCTTTTTCTGTCTTACCTATGACAACCGCCTCCACTTCACTCTTTGATTTCAATATTTATATTACATTCATCCATTAATCTTAATAACGATTTCTTTGACATTATTTTTATATCTCCATGATTGTTAAAGATATATGCATCCCAAGGCTCTGTAATAAATTCACCTTTATACCATTTATTGTTATGCCGAATTGTCAAATCATCGTCATATTCATCACAATATTTACGGTCTTTCTGATGCTCTTGTTCTGATATTTCTCTATCCCAGAATGTAGGTGCTGCAATCTCCAGATAGTTACATTTACCACTACGTACATATTTCATAGCTTCTTCTTTTGTCTTAAAAATCAATGAAGGTCTACTGTCACCAGAGAATACACTCCATCCCTCTTCCATTCCTTCCTCATACTTCACTGCATAGCATCCTGTTTTATCTTTACGCATCTCAGCAAACAAACTACCACTTTCCATGCCAAATTCAGGATCAACACGCTCTCTATTTGCCAATTCATCCTCTGGCTCTGGCTCATCTACTGATAGAATTTCATATTCATAATATTTCTGCTTGTCACCTTCACCATCCATAAGTGTCATGCTTCCTGCACCATATCCTTCTCCAGATCCAGGATATGCAAAGAACATAGCAACAGTATATCTGTTATGCCGCCTACTCCAAAATTCATTTTTTGAAATCTCATGTACAAGAACAGGAAGAGGTGTACTATCAGTAATATCCATTAACTCTCCATGCTTTTGGATATATTTCAATGCTTTCTCATATGTTTTAAATAACTTATCAACAGGAACTTCCTTTTTATCTAAAATAATAAATCCATCTTCTTTACCTGTCTGGTATTTTGCATTATATTCTACTTTCTTATTATTCATCTGATTTTCCTCCGTATTCTTATTCAATATCCTTTACAAATTTCCATAGCAAACGCTTTACACGCATCATTAGTAGCTTCTTCATCACAATATGTCTGAGCTTCTTCGATAGTAGCAAATAATTCTTTTTCTAATGCTCCTTTACTAGAGTGTGTTTGAAAAATAAAAATTGCACAAAACGCATGTTTTATTTCCCTTTTTCATGATAAAATAAAGAAAAAGGGGTGTTCACTATGTTGAGACGATATGAGTTGACTGATGAAGAATGGCTTCGCATTGAACCTTTATTACCTCCTGAAAATACTGGAAAACAAGGACGTCCAAGGAAAGACAATCGTATCATTATGAATGGAATTGTATGGCTTGCACGTAGTGGGGCACCTTGGCGCGATCTTCCTGAACGTTATGGTTCATGGAAAACTGTCTATAGCCGATTCCGAAAATGGATCGATGATGGTATCCTTGATAATATTTTCCGTATTTTAAGTCTTGAAGCAGAATTGGAAGAATTATCCATTGATGCTTCTATTATCCAGGCGCACCAGCATAGTGCCGGTGCAAAAAAAGGGGACCTTCAAATGAAATCGGGCATAGCCGTGGAGGAGCCAGCACCAAAATCCATGCGGCAGTAGATGCCTATGGATATCCAGTTTATTTAATGATCAGTGAGGGACAGCGTAATGATATCAATTATGCAATCCCTTTGCTCGATCAAATTGAAATAAACGGAAGCAATGTGTTAGCTGACCGAGGATATGACAGTAATAAATTACTTGATTATGTGTACGCCCGCGGTGGAGAGCCAACCATTCCATCCCGAAAGGGAGCTAAATTTGAACGTCATTGTGATTGGTGGTTATACAAAGAACGCCATTTAGTAGAAAAGTATTTTCTGAAATTAAAAGCATTCCGACGAATCGCCACACGTTATGACAAATTAGCTGCAACTTACTTGGGATTTATTTGTATCGCCTCAATATTAATTTGGTTAAAATAAACAATTTAAAATGTTTTTCAGACACGCTCTAGAACAATATCCTTGTGGTGCATCTAATGTATATCTCAATAATCCATCTTTATTTTTGTCTGCAATCAATCTAATAGCAGTTACTTTTCTTGGCACATCAATTTCTCTAAGAGTTACTTCCTTGCTATCCGTAACAAGTTCCCCTCTACCGTTACATTTTGGACAATTACATTTATAACCCTTATATGTAATCTTTCCTGTGCCAAGGCACACATCACAAGTTGCTTTCTGTTCTATATTCTTTCGTGTCTCATATACACGATATACTGTCTGTCCTACTTCAAATTTGGTATCTGCATATAATTTCATAAGTTCATCCTCCATCTTTTCATTCTTCAAAGAAATACCGGTTTCATCGTAAATAAATATCTAATTCAGCAGCAGAAATCATTTAACGATCTTAATATGCCTCTGTTTCTTATTATCCATTTTAATAATTTCACCTGTCTGATTATCCTGTATAAGTCCTGCATCTTTATTGATACTATAAGATGGAACATCATACATTTCAGAAAATACTTCTGCGAATCCTTTACCAGTTTTCTTCTTATGCAAATCACTGATAAGACACATATATTCCATCAAAATGCGTTCTAAATCTTCATTGCAATAATCCCACATAAGACTGAATACATTATCTCTTCCAATTGGTTTGTCCCAATCCATCTTAGATAAGACATCTACGGTATAAAAATAATCTTTACACTGGTATAATTCTCCATCGTAATCTTTTCTTATTGGAAATATAGATAACAGGTCACGAATAGTCAGGAAACCGATAAAATTATATAATTGGTCAATAGTATCATGCAAATTCTGACTTACTTCTTCTGACTGCTCATATCTTTTGCCATCAACCTTATATAGTTCTTCGCCCTGTCTATCAATATCAAGTAAACTGATCACATACTTAGTACCGATAAAAGCTAACTTAACCGCCTGTTCATGAGAGAGATCACCTTTATCTATGCATTCTGCCAATCCTTTTTGTAGTTCTCTGTTGTAATACTTCGACCAAACATCAGCATATTTTAAGGTTCTTTTTGCATCCTTTATTAAATTCTGAGTTTGACCACCATTAATCATTTTAATGTTATTACTCATGCCACGTTCCTTTCCTTACTCATTCTGTTTAGTGTTTCAGTACAGGTATTTAACAATTCTTCATTCACTAAATTGTGAGGATTATAACCAACTGCAAATAATAATAGAAGCTTCATATTCCTGTATGCTGTAGAATTATCATCTAATTTTTGTTTCTCTTTCAGAGCATTCAAATTATCAAATGCAATCACAAATTTGTCATATACCATCTGTTCTTCATCAGGCATCTTTTCGTATGCATAAGCATCATATATCTGACATAGTACATGGAATATTGCGGAATCATCACTACACGTAGTTTCATTGATATAAAGACAGTAATGTATCAATTCATGCCGTAATCGTTGTTTGATTTCTTCTTCCTTATCCATACAGCAATAAATATTAATAACACTCTGATTTCCAATGGCTTTCATATCACCAGTTACCAATGTATCAGATTTAAAATCAGTATCTTTGCAATAATCTGTATGAAACACTATTGGAAGATTCTCTGAATCTACTGACAACATAAGTGTTTCAGTCTCATTCATTGTATAAGTGAAATCCTTTTTTAACTTCTCCGCAAATTCTTTAGCATATTGCAAATAATCATTGTATTTTACTCCAAACTTAGCATAATAATCTTTGGAAAACTCTATATCCTCTTTTATCTGGAACATCTCATTCATTAACTGTTTTCTATTCTTAATCGTAACGATTCCTTTTACATCTGGTTTGTTACCAAAGAAATAGTTTCTAATCCATTCTCCGTCAAAAAGAGAAACGTCTACCTTCATATGCTTACATTCAGAACACCCCATACAATTATCATTGTTGCATTGATAGAAGTTCCCGTATGAAACATCTTCGCCATTATATTTCATACAGATGTCTCTATAAGAGTCTTCTTCAATATCATAATAACCGCTCTCTTCATCTTCTAATAACGGATCAATAATCAAATGTAGCATATCTATAAATTCTTTTTTAAGTGACATCGTTTATCCCTCACGCAATCTTCTTATTTCTTGCACCATATACAACAGGTTCAGTATCACCATCAACGCACTCAGCATTTACAACTACTTTCTTTGCACTCTTTATATCAGGTAATTCAAACATAGTTTTTTGTAATACATTCTCTACAATACTTCTTAATCCTCTTGCACCAATACGCTTCTCATTTGCTATAGCAGCAATTTTCATTAAAGCATCTTTCTCAAATTGTAACTTGACATCATCCATAGCAAATAACTCCTGGAACTGTCGTACAATTGCATTCTTTGGTTCAGTAAGAATCCTTACCATATCATTCTCTGTCAATGGTGCAAGTGTTGTGATTACTGGTAAACGTCCGATAAACTCAGGCATCATGCCATATCTCACAAGATCATGCTGTTGTACATTTTCAAGTGTAAATTCTTCTTCATTAGATACATTCTCTGTACTAACACCAAAGCCAATAGTTCTATTTACCTTTTTATCTTGATTAATAAGCTTCTCCAATCCGTCAAATGCACCACCACATATAAACAGAATATTACTGGTATCAATATTGACACATTCAGCATTCGGATGTTTACGTCCACCACCAAGCGGAACTCTTGCAATTGTACCTTCAAGAATCTTCAGAAGTGCTTGCTGAACTCCCTCACCACTGACATCTCTTGTAAGAGAAGTATTCTCACCACGAAGCGCAAGCTTATCAATCTCATCAATATAAATGATACCCTGTTGCGTTTTTTCAAGATTACCCTCTGATTTCTCATATAGTTTCAAAAGAATATTTTCAACATCATCTCCGACATAACCGGCTTCTGTAAGCGAAGTGGCATCTGCGATAGCAAGCGGAACACCTAAATATTTTGCCAAACATTTAATAAGAAAGGTTTTGCCACATCCAGTATTACCAATCATAAGAATATTGGATTTCTCAATCTCAACATCTGATTTCTTTTTCTGGTGCATACGCTTATAGTGATTATACACAGCAACAGATAAAGCTTTCTTTGCATCATCCTGTCCAATCACATACTGATCCAGATAAGATTTAATCTGTGAAGGTGTTGCATCTATATGTTCCTGATGTTCTCTTAATTTTCTTTCTCTTTTTGCCCTCTCAGATAACATATCATGAGCATTCTCTACACATTCATCACAAACATATCCATAGTTGCCTTCAAGCAAATGCAATACTTGTGATTTACTTTTACCGCACATATAACAAATTTCATTTGGATTCTTAATTCTCTTTGCCATTATTATTCTCCCTTAAACAAGCAAATTAATATATCTCAACTGCTTTCCCCTCTATGATATTTCTCTTGCGTGAGCAAGGAAATACATCGGTAAGTTGCTTGTCAACTTGCCGTCTGCCTGTCGGGGACTATATATTAAAGAAGCAATACATATTTACCAGTATCAATTAAATCAATAACTGTCTTTACCATTGTCTTAGGTGCAGTATCCGTATATACCTTTGTAGACTTAGTATTTTGTATGATTTCTCTCATAGAATGTTTAGTCAGTAGCAGGGATTGTAATTTCTTTCTATATCCCATCCATTCAAGTCGATTTATCTTATAAGTATTAGCATCTGCTGATCCAGTAAGATCCTCATACCATTTGCTCCATTTCTTCTCTAAATATGCATTTTTACTAATGACTTTTTCACATGTCATCAGACAAGCATATATTAATTCTTCACTGATTAGTCCATTGGATAAATTCTCTTTCTCATGCTGTATCGTTTTTCTATACATATGTGTTCGCCTTTTTGTTTGCATCTTATGTCTCTGACAGTAGACTACTAATTTCTGCCCACAAGCAAGCTTGTGAACAGAGAATTAGTAGCATCATAATGTGCAATTTTTTACATTTCTCCGCTACGCTACGAAACATAAAAAATGTGACACATTCTGAACATATACTTTTTAAGCAGATTATTTATGATATCATGATTAAATTAATATAGTATTACCTTATCCTTTTCTTTACGGAAAGACCCCTGAAACCCTTGTAAATAGGGCATTTCAGAAGCCAAATGTGGATTTTAAGAAGCTCATTTTCCACATTTTTATCATGCTGCTTCACTCATTGTCTTGCATTCATTAATCCATATTTTTAATAATTCTCTCATTCTTTCACTGGGAATATAAAGATCTATTGATTTACCATCTCTTATTTGACTTCTCCAAATCCATTGTAATAAAGCGGATAAAGAAAATAAATTATCATCAAATTCAATATGGTAATGCTCTACGAATTGTTTTATATCAGGTGACATAAAAAAGTTTATTAGATACGCTAAAGACTTTTTATTTTTAAACTCATTGGTTCCCCTTGCATTACAAGAAACAAATCCTTTTGTATATCCTTCACCTTTCACATATTTACAGTAAGGTTTAAAAACTGTATACATATTATCTATGGATTTTGTTTTAGTAACCGTTCTAAAATAATTCTCTGTATTGTTCTTCAACTGTGAAAATATGGATCTGTTCTTTTTTCTCTTATCTTCATACCATGATTTTGATAATGGATTTGATTTTCCTATTTTCATCCCAATTTTGTTAAATTTGCCATCGTATATATTAATTAAATCAACAATATTTTTTCTCTTCTCATATTCAATTTCTTTACAATGCGGAATCAATTGTCTATCATAATCCAACATATATTTTTCGTACTTGATTCCATGAATATCAAAATAAGATTTCTGAATACTTCCTTCCCACAAGTATGTAAAAATATAACTTTCATCAAAACATTTGAAAAAGTCAACAGGAAAATTCCACATAATAATCCTTGCCAATTCATCACTGTTCTCTTTTTTAAATCCCATTAACGATTTAAAACTGCAAAGTCGTTTAATGTCACCATAAACACCTTTATATGGTTTTCTTTCTTCATTCCAAACTAAAAATCCATCTTCATCCAGTGATACAAGTTTTTCATTGAATATAATTTTTAAGTCATCCTTGCTGATTTTATATGTATCCAGAACATCTAGGCATTCATCAATCATCAGTACATAGTTCTTGCTTTTTAATAATTCCAACATATCCAGATCCATCATTTTTATTAGTGAATGAGTTGTTACAATATTTTTATCATTCTCAACTAACCATCTGAAATTCTTCCACTTACTTCCCCATTTTTCTGGATCAATAATATCAATATCTGTTTTCTCTTTAAATCTCTCACATTCTGATAAAAGCGGTACTATACATAAAAACTTTTTGTCAGGATTCTGATTGATGTGATTAATTGCCCATGTACTTTTCCCACTTCCCATAATGTCATCTACAATTTTAATTACTGATTCTTCAATCATAATGCATTCCTCCTTATGCCAAAACTTTATTTGTCTGTTATTTATTCTCTTCTTATCGTTCTTCTGGTAAGAAAATTGTTGTTTGTGGATCTTCATTTAAGTCCGTTTGAATCCAAACTTCTTTACCATCAAGTCTATAAATTCCTATAACATCACCATGTCCAGATCTTATAGCTGCTTCATTTATTTTTGCATCTTCCCATCCCTCACCCCAATCACATGACTCATATGTTTTAAGCAAAGATTGAATTTCTGTGGAATCCAGATTATATCCCATTGCCATTACTCCGTTAGAAATATTCAATTCTCCAAGATAAAATCTCTTTCCTGTATTTGCTACTCTTTTGAGATTTGCTGCTCCTACTTTTCTGGATTCTTTTCTCATATAATCTAAAAATTCTTTACTGGCTAAAAATTCCTCATTCATTCGATTATCCTTTCCCATTTTTATTGGTAGAACTAAGGAAATACCTTGTAATGTTCTTTACCAGTTCACAAACTGACCTTTTTATTTATAGTTCTCTGTTATTTAGTTATGTTTCTTAAAGAACAGCATATCAATCTCCATGAACGGTTGATTATATGGCTTAACAATGATTGATCTGGATTCTGCATTATCCTTAACATAGATTTCATTGATTGAATCATCAGTTACAGGCACTTCAAATGATGTAAAATCATCACTGATATGTAACTTCCAATCACTATCATCCAGTGTGTTGATATAGGTACGGATACAGTTACGCATTTTCAGGTCAAATCCAAAGACATCTGTGATTCTGGTGAATACACAGTAATACTCATTTTTCTCATGCAGCATATCCTCTAAGAAGTCATTCAGTTGATATACATCCATCTCATCATATTCATCTGTACGGTTTTCACTTCCAGATACATTAATAATCATGAGATATACTGTTAATTCATTCTTCAACTTGCAAGTAATGTACAGTGTATCGGCATCTGTATTGAATTCACCTTCGGCACTGATGATATCGTCCTTTTTCAGATGATATGACACATCATCAAAGCCAATACATGACAGTGAAAATTCATATTCATTCTCGTATTCTTCGCATTTATTTACCTGCATAGATACAATACTGTCACCATCAGATGTCTTAACTGCAAGTCTTGTAAGGCAAAAATCATTCACTACACTGAATAAATCCTTTGTCTCAATTTTTCTTCCTTCTTTTACTGCTTCTACAATTTTGTTCATAATCTTATGATCTCCTTTTTCTTATCTGTTCTATATCGTTCTTTGTTGCTTAGTTCCTATGAAACTAACTCAGCATACTTGGCAAGCTCATTAAAATACATTCCCTGTTCCGGGGATTGAATCACATTATTCTCATCTACCACATGATAGACCTCATTGCCGTAAACATTTTGAAGTGTCTTTACATACAGTCCTTCTTTTTTCAAAGCTTTTCGGATCATATCTAATGTGAGTACAGGTGTTACATTTGTTGCAAGTAATCCTTTGTCATTCTTGCCTGGTTCAAACTCAACTGTATCGTTCTTATCAAGATACTTCCTTCCTTTTGGTAAGTTGATACTGGAATAATGCATAAAGTAATCTGTATCATCCACTGTAATAAATCCGTAACCTTTTTCTCCATCAAACCATTTAACTGTTCCTGTTAATACATTCTTCTCTTCTGACATTTTCAAGTTTTCCTTTCTCTCCATATATATAATCAGTACGGGAATCGAACCCGTGTTACCTATTAGTTCTCTATTTCATTTAGTAATCTGTATATAGCAGCATCTCCTTAATCTCTTGTGGTGTAACACCATCAGCAATGTCAAGTTGCATTAATGCATAGATATCCTTTACACACATCCGTCCAATGTCTAACAATACATGTCCCACAGCAACCTCATATTTAATATCAATCATCTCTGCAAAGCATCCTGATTCACAAAGGAACTCTAATTCTTCAACAAATTGATCTGGTGGGTAGTTTCTTACCATATCAACTGAATAGATCTTGCCACCGATAACGGATAACTTCTTATTATTAATAGCATCCAATAATTTCTCAGGTGTTGTATTTCTCTTCATGTTTTTTTGCTCCTATATTTTGAGTGGTACATTGCACCAGATAATACCGATGCAATGTACTATATATTAGTTAATTCTCTGTTACATGGCCAAATAAGGCTATTACATAACTTTTATTTCGTACTCCACCTAATTCTTCCGCAAGAATTGATTTTTCACTCTTAGTGAGATCAGTCCACTTGTTAGCAATAATCTCAATTGCAGCCTCATATGTGGTATCTTTCAAACTGTCTCCGAAAATATTTGTCACATATGTATTCGGATTTTCACCTTTGCTTAAAGCATCCAAATTCTCTGCTACAGCATTTACTACATGTTTAGATATATCTTGACTTGCACGTGTTTCTTCGGAAATGATTTCTATTGTCTTTTCTTTGGTTAAATCTCTTGCATTGTTTCCTGTATCAATGCCAAGATTAAAATATTCCGAAGCAATTCTATGTAAATATTCATAGCATGCTTCAATAATTCTAGCTCTATGCTCTGGTTCAATAAGGTCTAAGCCTTTTGAATTGATACATATAAACATATTTTCATTGTCAAATCTGACACTTACATGATTTATCACTTCGATAAAATCTTTCTCAGAAATCATATTCTGAATCTTTTTATGATTTCTGTAATATGTATCAGATGAAACTTTAAATTTCTCAGTAATACATTTTTCGATTTCCTGATTATCAATGATTAGTCCAATACCTGCTACGATTTTTTCTGACATAATTTCTAATCTCCTTTTTACTCAATATATCTTTATGCTACTTATTTCTCTGTCACAATTTCTGATTAGTTCTCTGCAAAATATTCAGATACCGCCTGTTCAAAAAATTTATTGCATAAGTCATCAAATTTCTTCTTATCGTCACCAGAAACAGCATCTTCATCTTTTGGATTTACTGATACGTTCAGATTCCCATTTCTAAAACTCACATTGACATTTTTAATAACATTGGCAAAATCTTCTTTGGAAATCATGCTCTGAAGCTTTTTATTACCGTTATAGTATTTACCACATGAGCCACTAAGCTTCTTAGCAATATCTTTCTCAAGTTTTTTACCTGTTTCTTTCATAATTCCACTCATAATACTTTTTGACATAATTTTAGTTCTCCTTTTCTTATTCTCTTACAATTTCAAATCCTGCATATTCTGCGACTTCGGTGACACCTAACATCCACATGGATATTTCATGCTATCATCTAATAATTCTTGATAATCATTTACATAATCCCAAACTTCTTCAAGTGACATACCCTTATCAGATGTTTGAATAGCATTGTTATCATCCAGCACAAGCCAACGTCTATTGCCGTATTCATCTTTCTTTGATTTCAGATGAAGATGCTCTTTACCTAATTCCTTGCGCACCATGTTTAATGTGAGAGTTGGCTTTATATTATACGCACATACTGATCCTTTATCATTTGGCTCACTGACCTTAAATTCTACGTTGTCATCAGCATTTGGTTTACCGCTGTAGTTCTTATTCAGACCGCTGATATGAAAGAAATACTCCTTCCCATCACTTGTACCAATGAATCCGTAGCATTTTTGCTGATTGTAATATTTAACAGTTCCGTACACTTTATTAATTCTCCCCTTTCTTATAAATCAGACTTCTCCATTTTTAAATGCTTCAAGACTTCTATCTGCATCATCAATGATTTTCTGGAATTTTGCCTTTTCTGCATCAATTAATTTCTTCTGCTGATCAGTAACTTTGGTTATGATTTTATTTTTGTTGCAACGCATTTTAATTGGCATTGAACATCCATCCAATTCTTCTTTTGTATGATGTCCATTGATAATAGTCACCATATCTCCATCAATAGCAATAACTGTTACCTCTCGTGGAATACCACCTTCACCCTTGAATAATTTGTAATAATGACCGTATACTCTTAATTCTTCCATATTTTTTATCCTTTCTCTCAGTGGACAGATGTAACTCCATCCACTGATATTGATATATATTTCTCTGTGTGTCTTAAATTTCCACTACATATTTACGTGATGGAATCTCAATCTCTTTATCAAGTTTAATTGACTGATTCACAATCATTCTGAGGACTTTGCAAACATACTCTTCGTCACCTCTGATTTCAGAAGGCTTTATCAGTATCAGATATGGATCAAGTTCATTGGCATGTTTTACAAGAAAATCAGCATACATATCATCAATCTGTTCTGTCTTTGGTAATGTCTGAAATTCAAGCCCTGTGTTAATTATGGAAGGAAGTTCAACCTCTCTTCTATTTGCCTTACGAGAATCGTCAATATAATCCTGTAATGATTTATTGAGACCATCGGCACACGCACCCATGAAGAAATTACAAGTACTTGCCATATGGTACACTGTATCTCTGACGTAGACTCTATCTTCCATCGGAATCAGGTCAAATTTCAATGATGTCAAAGTGTCCAGATACTCCATTCCCAGTGTAATAAGCACTTTGGAATATAGATTCTTGACCAATGTAGTTCCCATCCATTTGGTATAAACTTCGTTGAATAAAGCCATAACTTCTGGATCTGCGTTAGGATCTTTCAGATTCTCATCCTGTTTTAATTCATTGATTGGGATATCCCACTTTCCCATATCAACAAAATTGTGCTTGCTGTTGGTGTTTCTTCTTATATTATTGTTTCTTTGTTCTTTCGCTGCTTTTCTTCTTTCTGCTCTGTTCATGTTCTGAATCCTCCCTGTATTAACGTCTGATTACGATAAAATTGATATTGTATACTTTCATGCGAATGGAATAACAGGTATCTCTCTCGCTGAGTTTATCAATGCACTCAATACTGTCTGTCTTGAGTGTAAGTGATGCTTTGTCCTTAGATGAGAAAGTAATCTCTTTCTTGTTTTTGTCATAGTGAACTTCTGCAAAAGGAATTTCTACTCCCATTATTTTTTCACATACTTCATATGAATTGATAGCAATCATTACTTTTGCATCTCCAACCCACTCCATAAACTGCTCTACTGTTGCTGAATTTTTGGTCATCATGTCTCTTACCCTCCGTATAAATTATTCTCTAAATATGTTTTATCTCTTATGAACTACCCCAAACTCTTACAAATAGTTATTGAATTAAAACAACATATCTCTATTACTTTTCTTCTTTTCCTTTGGCTTTTCTGAAACTTCATCAAAAAATCCTAAATTATTAGTAAGTCTACTGTTATTCTGTGCAGTAATATTTCGTTTGATGGTATCCTTACTTGCATCAATTTTCTCTCTAATCTCATCCATTTTTGTATATGGCAATGACAATCCAGATAATACACAAAGTGTTGAATCTGCTTCATATCCAATATAAGTATCAAGAGGTGTTCCAACTTCTTCATAAATATCTTCTATACGGATTCCTTTTCCCATTCCAGAATTAATCAATCCGATATATTTAATCACCTTATCTTCTTCAAGTGGTGCGTAAATATTATTATGGAAGGTACTCAGTAAGTTCTGCATATCTGATTTATCCTTACCAAGCTTACTGATAATGGAAACCCCCGGAGTTGAAAGCAACTGTCCAATCTCAGCATCATCTACATTCCCAAGAGTTGAATTGCAATCACTGGTTAGTAAGGCATCCAAGTACCAGAAGAACATTTCATTAATCCGCATCTTATTATTGTTTTTACTGTTATCCAGAATAAATACGGCTCCAGGTTCATCTAATGTAGATTCGATCTCTGCTAAAGTCTCATAACTGTTAATCAAAGCTTGAATAGATTCTGTTTTCGTATCAGGTAAAACTGTAATAGTACCACACGCTTTCAAATCAAGTTCTTCCATTACAATCTTTTTCAGTGCTGCTACTCCACCTGCACCAGTTCCACCACCTAATGCAGCCGCAACAAACAAATATTCTATTCCAGGAAACTTCTCTTTAACTGCATTAACAATATTGTCAATATCCTTTCGGAAAAGTTCTTTCGATTTCTTTCTATTCTTATTACACCCTTCTCCACCAGGAATATGATATTTGTCTGATTCATCTACCTCTTTTAAACTATCCAAATCCTGATGTGCTGAATTAATAAACAAACATGGATAGTTTTTCTTATAAAAAGGAAGCAACTGATTTCCTGCATATCCGCCGATTCCAACAAAACCTGTTTTATTCTTAATCATTTTAGTTTAATCCTCCCTCGCATTATCTGATTTAGGCATCATTCCAATTGCCTTATCTGTTAATATGTAACCATATGCTCTTTCAATCTTTGCTCCCTTGGTTACAAGTCCAAGACCTTCTAGTTTCCTGATGTGCTTATAAATGGTACTGATTTTACTTCGTCCTTCTATATCACAGATTTCTTCACATGACATAGAATGCATATGATCTGTAGCAAAGTTTTTCAGCATGATATTTATAATCACATATTCAATTCTGTTTAAATCGTGACTCAACTGTTTTTCACCTCCACGAATCTTTATTGTTCACTGATTATCTCGTATCATTAAGGTAAAAATTTTTGATTCCATCCATATAATCAAGATGAAATCAGAATTTCAAATCTTCACTTTTTCTTTCTCTTTTTTACAGATTTCTTACGTTTTCTCTCAAAGCTTTCCCATTCTCTACGGCTTGTACTTGCAGCTTTAGCAGTATTAAATATGTACTGTATAGAACGTACAAATATAGCCTCACCTGCTTTTACACGTACTTTCCCCTTGGGTAATACTTCAAGAATCTTTACTGTAGTTACACCACTCCATGAAGGAGTATAGTAATTCTGTGTCTCAAAAACGATTTTTTCTACGTTAATCATAATATAATCCTCCTGTTATTCAGTTTTCATAGTACATTTGAGTGCAGGAAATAAACCGATCTGCAAATACACAAAAGTACATAGCTTACCTGTCATATCTCGCTGCTCTTAAATTTTTTATGGGAAATAAATTGTGCAGACTTGCACAAAAATGAAATTCATGATATACTTATTCTTGTCTAAGGAAAAGTATAGACTTCATTCGTGATGCCTGTACAATACATACTGGATTGAGTCGTAGGAAGCTCTTTCCAAACTAAAGGGAAGTTTCAGCGTTGTAGGAGATGCTGTTTACTTTCCTTTTTTATTTGCCGTAACATCATTATACACCCAAACATTTGTTTGTGTCAACCTATAATGTTACGATTTGATTAAGTTCCGTTTACCTGTTCCAATGTGTCTGTTATCCCATCAACAGAGCAGTTATGTTACTCTGTACTGCTCTTGTTGATGTTCTGATTATAGCATTCCATTTGGAATGTGTCAATATGTTTTTTATATCTTTTCAAAAAGGTTATTAATAACCTAATCAGGGATAATCTCAATGCTTTCATCATAAATATGTTCTATTTCATTCATTACTGAAACATATTTGTTTATTAGTTCCTTAACTTCACCTATTTTTTTTACGTATTTCGTTGCCAATTCATCTTGATCCGTTTTGGGTAGTAATGACACTTCCATTTTCTCAAGGTTTTTCGGAGTAATAGTTTTTATGGATGTTCCCGTTTGGATACTCGATAACTGTGCCTTTCCTGTTTCACTATCTAAAAATGTTTTAAGATAAAATGGATTTAAGACTTTTTTGTTAGTACGAATTGCAATAAGATTTCCACTTAATATAGTCTTTATATTATTCTTTTGTTCATACACAGCACACTTTATTGTTGTATTTTTTGCAGTTAATACTATATCACCATCTTCTAAGAGAAATTTTTGAACTTTAGATATATCCTCTATAACTACAGGAGTAAGCTCATCAACTATAAATCCCTCATTTGTTAAATCCGATATATTTATAATTCTGTACGGTGTGATTTCTGGGTTATCTGTAATAATATTATCTAAACTTTCTGCATTAATCTGGTATCCTCTAAAAATAGTAGTACACATTTTTCCTAATTCTGTACCATTTATTAAGACTTCTCCACTGTCTATATATTTTTGAATTGATAAATAATAATCCGCTTGTACAATCTCCTCCCTAGTTACTAAATATCTATTCTCTCCAGAATGTACATACAAATTTACAATTGAATTAATATCTTCTTCTGTAAAAATAGTCTCTCTTCTTGTTTTATGACACATTTCTTCTGCATCTATCATAATCACTTTATCCGTTAAATCTCTATTCTTCTTTAATACTAAAAGTGATGCTTTAACACCTGTATATGGTGATAAAATTCCAACCGGAAGAGAAATAACTGCATCCAAATAATTATTATTAATCATCCATTCCCTGATGTTTTTGTCTACATTATTAAATAATCCACCTTCTGGAACTAATACGAACATCTTTCCATTATGCGATAATTGCTCTAAAAAGAATACGCATGTCAACATATTTACCGAATATCTTTTTATTGGAAAATTACTTGCGATAGGTAATGAATAATATTTTGGCATCATTTCATCCATATCATATTTTATATTGAATGGATAAGTTATATATATATTATCCAGTAATTGATCTGATACAGTAAATAACTCTTTTTTATCAATTTGAATATTTAAATCAAATATATATGCTCTTGCCTGCGCCAAATCTGCAAGTCTTGAATTTGACGAATATCCATAAAAACAAGTATCTTTATATTCTTGTGCTGCTTTCAGCAAGAATGATCCCATTCCACAATCAGCATGTAAAATTCCTTTTTCATTTTTTATGTCTAATAATTTAACTACTAAGTCATTTATCATATTCATTTCATTAAAATTATTAAGTAATTTGTAATTCTGAGCCAAATCTTTAAAAAATGGATTCAAAATAAATTCTTTCAAATCTTCTTCATCTAGTGAAGCTAATGAATCAAACAAAGTTATTAGTATCGTATCTGGTATATCAATAAAATTTTGTGCTAAACTACAAATTAGGTTTTGTATTCTTCTTTCCGCATAGTTTGTACTTTCTTGTATACCTTCAACAATGCCAAAAACCATATGTCTTGAAACTAAATTCAATTTAACATACGTAATTATTTCATTTATTTGTTCTTTACCGATGATTATAATGATAGATGATGCCTCTAACATTAATAAAGAAGCATCTGATCTTTGACATTTATAATTTATATAATCTTGAATTTCTTTCAAATGACTTTGAACTCTTAGTGTATTCAATTTTACAATCCTCCTCCATTCTAAGCATCAAATTACTCTTTTACTATACATCCATCTATTTTTTTAGTCAAGGTTATTAATAACCTATTTTACATCAACAAAAGCCCCCAGGATTAACTCCCGAGGGCTTTCATGCTGCTCATATTAGATTGTGATCACATTATTCAAGCAATCAGATTATTAATGGATTCTAACTCATATACAGTAAACGGATCAATGTCAATGCAACTGGATTCATCTCTGTTGCCAGAAAGATCCCATGCAAGAGTACCATTCATAACGGTACAGGCTTCTTTAAATGCATCAATATCTCTTAATGGCTTAAATATTTCTGCTTTCAAATCTTCTGTAGCATCATAGTCTACAATCTTACCGTCATCAAAGAATACCTGCACATGAAAGTTATCCAATGGTATCACCTGTACTACTGTCGGAAAATATTCGTTCATATGATTTCCCCCTTTAGATATTTCTGGCACTGCTCTCACTCCTGTTCATTTTTGTAAATTTCAGTTTCTTATGCTTGTATTATAATATAGATTATGTCTATTCAGCAACTTATTTTTCTGCTTCTGACAAAACAGATATAGATATAGGTACAGCAGCAGTCATCTTATACTCATTTCTTCACAATATATTGAAGAAATAACCATCAAATTTCAACGATAATGCTTCAAGGGTAAAGTTGTTAGGGTAGATGGTTTTCGTTGGAAATTTAAGGCTATATATAAGGATTTACAGCATAAAATTGATTTTATTCATCTTGCATTAATCTATTATAAGATTTAAAATCATCAATACTTCTTTCTCTATTTTTTCCTAACTCTCTATTTAGTTCCTCATTGGATACATCTAATGTTTCAAGTGCAATATCAAATATATCACAAGCTGTTTTCCCTAATTTTTCTGCTTGTTCTTTTCCATATTGAATATTTATTTCAGGATATCTTCCTGCTATGTATGCTTTTGATAAATCATCTAAATCTTCATCACTTACATTTATTGAAATGTCGCAAGTTCTTTTCAATTTTTTTATATTATGACCATATTTCCCTTTTTGCAGAGTATTACTTAATCTTCCTTCTTTTTTGCAAATTGCTTTAAGAGATTTCTCTGCAATTTGCTCCGCATCAGATGCTGCCTTATTGTAATCTTTATTTTTCATTTCTGATCTATAAGCTCTGGCATCCGGATATATATATTGCAAATATTTTTTTGCATCTTCTAAATTCTTTTCAGCTCTATTATTTTCAAATTCTCGTTGTTGATAATAATTGTACATCCTTATCCTCCTTTGAAAAGATTTATAATAAATTACACTCTTTTTTGTATAATGTCAATATACTTTTTCTATAGTAAAGTAAAGTTGTAAAGAAAAACCCGTTTGGGTACATAACATATGTACCTAAAAGTATAAATTTCCTTCATTTGGGTACATATATATAGTCAGTTTGTGCAATCAATATCCATATAGACTCATATATAACAAGAGAAGAATATTTACACTTCGTGTATTTTACTTGGATCTATGCTATCTTATTTTCTTTCAGATATTGATGTATTCTTTCATCATAACGAAATACAAATACTGATCTCATATGCGTTGTATCATTATAATCTGGTTTGATATCAATAATCTGGAATCCTGCTCTTAGTAAATGTCTTGCTTTTGTAGCGGAAAATATTACGATTGAATCTTTCATAGAATCTCTCATAGTTATGTTTCCTTTCCTTATTATATTATAATGTAGTGCATGGCTCTTCCTTAATGATTAACGGTACATATATGTCTTTCTTCATCAGGACGAATACTATCATAGTTTTCGTTGTGAATGACGATAACCTGTTATAGTATTCTCCATTAGGGCGAATACAGATATAGTTTTTACCATCTAGTGTGAATACTATTTGAGTACTTGACAAAATGTCACATACTGAAATCCAGTACTGGACAAATTGTCCAATTGTTCTTGATTTAAGGAGTCCGAAACTTTCGGAGTCCTATCTGAAAGAAGTTTATAATTTTGAAGGGTATCAACAGAAATCCCCATTTGAGTGGCAAGATCTGATTGTGATTTAACTACCGAATAATTCGGTAGTTTTTCTGGTCTACCCTCTTTTATCCCATAAATCCTTTCCAACTCCTTGATTCGCTTTCCAACTTTTCCTTAATCACATATCAGAAGAAGCATCCTTTTGTATTATTCCTATATTCTCCAAAAATTGATTATATCTATGACAAATTTCTGGTGATAAGATTCCTGCATATTGATGAATAAGCCTTTCTCTGTCAGATACATAATATCCACCTGCTCCAATAAGGACAATAAAGTATCTGAGTAACGGAATGCATTCTTTTACTTTCTCATTTGAATACATAAAGATATTAATAGATGATATCGGAATATCAATATATGATTTTGCATATAATTCTTTTTCGTATAAATAATAATTTTCTAACCTAGGAAATAGTTTCTCTTTGTAATGATGTCTTAACCTTTTTTTATTTTTAGGTTCGTCAACTGTAATAATGTTGTTTTCTTGTAGATTTTTCAATCCTCTACTGATTCTATGCAATGCATACCACTTAATTTTTTTGAATCCTAAATAATGTGCTATATCCTCTATGGAAATACACAAGCAATATTGTTTATCAAGTTGTGACCTTGCTATACATAAACCTGTATACGCCAATATAGCATCATGTGACAGGAATGTACTGGTAATAACTTTTTTATTTAATTTTACAGTTCCGTCAATCAATTTCATATTTTGTATTCTCCTGTTCTGTTGGATAGTTAATAGTTTCCTATATAGATTCTTCTCTTTTGGTGATGCTATGGTTACCTCTCATCAAAATATATCGTCAACTAACGCATTGATGTCAACGCCACCTTCTGATGTGTCAGTATCCGGCTTTTCATTGTGCTGTCTGGCAGATATAATCTCATTAATAATGTGATCGTCTTTCATCTTTGCTTTCTCAGACTCTTTCTTATTTGCTAAAATTTTTTGTCGTTCTTTCCATTTCAGATAACTGCCGTATTTGTTTATGAGAACCTTTAAATCATATCTGATAAGTGATTCTGTCGATATATGATTGTTGTTTTTGGTAATCAACTTTTGATTTAACTTGTACAAATCTTCCTTGCGTCTTTTCCACATGTATAGTAAATCAGACAGTGGGATACCAGAATCTTTGATCTTGTTCCATGCAAACTGATCTATGCCAGAAATACTATACATATCTTTTAAAAATGCAGTTAGTTCTGTCCCATCAAACCAGTTCATGATATAAGTATTTGCATCTTCAATGAACTTTTTCACACTGGCTGCGTCCTGCTTCTTATTGATAAAGGTTTCTTGTACACAGTCAGATGCGTTCTTTCGGTAAATATCAATGTTATCCAATGCAATCATACGCATTTTGTTTTTTCGTACAGTGCTGTGACACCATTTGATAAAACATTTTGTATGATAGAAATGATTGTTGTAGAATACGCTATCAGGCTGTGTAAGTGTTGCTGTAATAGGTGGAAATGAGATGTTCCTCTTGCATTCATAGCATTTTTTTGTGATGGTCTTTGTCTTGAAGTAGCAATCCTTATGATAGAGTTTGCCGTCAAACAAAATATAGTTATTGTGATAATCAGATTTAGTGATGGTCATAATGTCACCACATCCACTGCATTTTCGTTTTAGTGGTTGGATTTGTATTTGTCGCATATTATTGATTCCTTTCTTTTGGGGTATAGGGTTGTTTTTTGTTCATAGAATGACTACTATAGTATTTCTGTGAACTGTATGAGCGTTTCCTTTTTGGGAATCGGTTATATATACTGATTCTCTTTCTTACCTGTTAATTCCTTATATCCTGCATTGATGCTCTTTACGGAATATACAAGGGTAGGTTCATCTGAACCTCACCTACTTAGGGTAGGGTCTGCTAGAACCTCACCCAGTATGGAATAATCGTTTAACATTCTGGTAAAATTGCCGTAAAGTTGTCACTTGGTGACAATTATTATAAACAGGAATAATAATGTGTTGATGTTGCAGCAGGGATGATGTTTGTGTTTTATGTGCGTATGTTGTGTGTTGTTTGTTTCTGGTATGCTATATGTTGTATTATGTTTTCACTTTATGTACTATATATTGTGTATGATTTGTGTTTTGTATGCTATATATTGTGCAGTGTCACTCTCTCATAACCCAAAAATATTTTAATCACGAACAACAATCCTTGATATTTGCTTTGATTATCAAACTATTTCTTATAAACTGAAAAATCCCAGATAGCCTTATAAATCAAGGCTTTTCAGCACTTTTCTCATTTTCCTGCAATACACAAATACTACGCAAAATAGTTCGTATTTAATTTCGTTTTTTGTTCTATTTTAAACGCAGTCAGTTTTTTTACCTCATTAATTCCTACTAATTCACTATGAAATATCCTGTAATCCATTGCTATTACTGACTTTTCTCGAAGTTTACATCTATATACCATATGTAGTAAAACTATTCCTTGCAATACTGTTAAATATCACAAAGAATAGTTTGTTTCCTACTGTTTTAGTATGAATTAATATATATTATCTATGCTTTTTAATTCCTACTACTATGTTATGAATTAATCAGCCCTATGCTCTGCTGTATAATTCTGTCATTTGCTTATCTAAATACCTTTTTACAAATCTCCACATGAACTTGTTTCCAATCTTATCATTCATCTGGTGCATGTATATGTTGCTTATCTTGTCTTCAAAGTCACCAGAATAACTGTCTGCTTTCCATTGATTACATTCTTTACAGCATGGCATTAGATTTTCTAAACAATCCGCTCCACCCTTAGCCAATGGCACTACATGATCTAATGTCATTTCTGACAGTAATAAATCTTTTCCACACAAATAACATTTGCAGTTACCTTTGCGATAAATTATTTCCCTCTCATAAGCAGTATAGTTTTTTCTTTTTGTCTTTTTAGTAGCATTTTTATCAGCAAGCGGATCATTCATGAAATCATCTGTATCATATGGGAAAAAACCTTTACATTTTTTTGGATTGTGTATCACTTTTTGCATTGCGACATTACATGAAGAGAATGTCTGTGCTTTCTCAATGTCCTGTATCTTCTTAATCTTTCCAGAAGCGTCCGTAGTAACATAATGCTGTCCGTTGGTTAATACAATCACGTCTGCTGCACCTCCATCTTTTATCTACAAAGCAATGATTTTCTGTAACTCATTCGTACAATAGTTTTTGCATACTCTGTACAATTTCCTGTAATTCTGTACATTACGAATTTCCACGTTCACTTTCTGTTTCCAAGGCGTATCACCTGTATAATTGATCGTAACTAAAAGAATGTAATATGTACGATCTTTACGTCCATCAGGATTATGCTCATATACTTTTTGCATTTCCACATTAATAAAGGTATCTGCTACAATCGAGTTTCTTACATACTTTCTAACTACTTTCATAATCTCCGAAGTAATCAGTTTAGGAAGACAGAAATTTCTTCCTTTAGCAAATAAATCTATTCGGATAATTTTATTAGGCTCTGGTTCTGCCTTTTTTGTCATTGCTAACCAATTAAAGCATGGCTCCTTGTTAATTTCCTCAAAAGTATAATTTCTGTGACCCATTTCTATAATCCTCCTGTTTATGTACAGGGAGAACACGGTCAAGCATTCTCCCATATGTATATACTTCTCTGCTGTCTATCTGATTTACTGAAACAATCTGCTTCTGATTGCATCAACAATAATTTCCTTTAATGCAACATCATCAGCAATGTTAACTTTGAAATATACTGTTCCAAACATGTAATCCTTTTCCTTATCTTCATAGTAAACTTCCAAGCGTATAGATACTTTCCAATCAGGATTAATTGTTACATGTAAACGTGTTAATGTATTTACTCCTGCATCACACCAATCAGTACCATATCTGTTGGCTTCTTTGTTATTAAATCTGTCAATATAAACAGCCCTCTGGATAACTTCAATCCATGCATCAGATACTTCTGAAACATTAATATAAAATTCCATTCCACTTGATTTATCTATTTCCGCTGATGTTACATTCATATATCCTAATGTTGTGGTTATAGGTTTAGGTTTTGCCTGTTCCATTTCCGCTAATGCATTCTTTACTGCTTTGTTTGTGATTTCTTCAATGATTCTCTGATCTTCTGATCTCATGATAATTTTCCTCTCTGTATGGTATTGTACAGGGAGAATACCACCAATTATTCTCCCATATGTTCTCTGCTGCATTGTTGCAATAATCTTTATGTATCAGTCACAGTGATGATTTCACTCATTTGACTGTACCCAATTCGTATAGTGTGCGTTTCTCTCCAAGCGTGATTGATACAGCATGGATAGAATATACTGTGATTTCTTCTTGATACGCTCTTTTTGTTGCTTAAACTGCATCAAGACATATTCCACATCAGCATATTCCAACTTGACAATCTGACTTTGTATCAGTTCCCTTGACTTTACTTCCCCGTTTATTCGGATCACACCACCCTCAGACAGAAGCACATCAAGCATCACATTCACAAACTCATCAATCAATCCTATATCACCTGGATATGTCTGCTTAAATTGCTCATATCCAATATTCTCATGGATTGCATCAAGCGTTTTATTCAACTGGCTTGTCCCATCATTTATAGACAGACTGGTATTATAATTATTAGTAATATTATTATTAGTATAATAATTATTATTACGTTCCCGATTTTCTTGATATAGATTTCCTTTATCTTGATTGTCTACTTCTTGAAAATCAGTAAGTAGAGAAATCGGCACCTCATACACTGTACTTTCCCATCTGATGATACGGGTTCCTTGCTCATTTCTAACAGGTACTTTCTCGTAATATCCGCATTCCTTTAACTCTTTAAGTCCTGCATATACAGATGCTTTTCCATCCTTAGAACTGTTTACAAGATTCCCAACTATCACCTTCCAGTCATCAGGTTTACTGAGCAGATATGCCAATAATCCCTTTGCCTTATAAGACAATCTATTATCTTCCAGAAATGTCTTATCCATCATTACAAAGTTACTTGGACGTTTCTTCACTCTGATGACCTCATTCAGTTTCTTATCTTCGCTCATGTTATTCTCTTATCAGATTCCTTTACATATTTCTGTTTCCTTTAGCCATCGTCTAAAGTCAAAACTTTCTACGCTCTCATCTATTTCCGCATAATTTCCGTCATTGAAGTGAAAGAAACTATTCAGATTTCTTTTATCCTTGTCCCATTTATTTACATACTTACAGGATTGTTTCATTTTCCATCACTCTTTCCGCTTATTGGAATAATCTGGCTCTGATGGTATCAGCAATTATTGTCTTTAATGTATATTCTCTTACAATGTTGACAAAAGATAATTTTCCAGATATATCTTTCTGTTCTTTATCCTGATAGCAGACCTCAAGCTTTGATGATGATACATTCCAGTTAGAATCAATAATCACATGCAAGCGCATTGATAACTCTATCTTTGCATTGTTCCAAGTCCATCCTATGCATTTAGCTTTATCCTGTGATTCTATACAGTTTCCAATGGTATATCTGCACTCAGGATCTATAACTGAACTATCCAGATTAATATAGAACTGGATTGAACTGTCCTCATTTATTTCCGCTGATGTGATAGGAAAGAAACCTAATGATGTAATTAACTTCTTTGGCATTGTTGCCTTAGTCTCCGCTCTTGTTATCTTACATCTCTTATAATCAGACATTTCCATTTCTGCTGTAGTAATTACACCTGCATATTCTGACTGTTTCGTTTCCATTGTAGTAACCATGTTACTTTCCTTCTGCTTTGTTTCCACTGATGACATAGCCTTATAATCTCCTGTGTTCACGCTCTTATATTTTCCCATCTCTTATGTTGTGTTGTTTGAACGAATAACGGTCAAAAATGACCGCTTTCCGTTTTAGTTCTTCTTTAACAGTTTAGTGTCATCAAACCATTTCATAGGTTTTCCGCTGAATTTAACATTCGGCTGCATGATGGCACTATATGCAATATTAGTCACAATTCCATGATCTGTTTCCACTACAAATGTTCCAGTGACTTTTGTATTTTCCAGTTCCTTATTGTCTTTCTTGCTCATTCTGCTCACGCTTCCTTTCTGATTTATTTCCATCTCGTTAAGTGTGGATATCTCAATAACCTACTATCAACCAGTGTGCAATCATTCCCAAGGGCAAACCACCCATGAGAAGAAACAGGATAAGATACTGCAATGCTCTATTCAATTTCTTTCTGATTGTTTTCTTGAGTGCTTTCTTAAATCTGCGCTCCCACTGGTCATAGGTCATCACTGTTTCTGTTCTTCTCATGGTTTCCGTCCTCCCTGTTACTTATCTGTTAATGTTTGGTTGAATCATCCTTTCTCTGATAGCTAATAAGTGATATAACGTCACATACAAGCTTTACAATGAGAAGTATTAATGTGATTCTTCTAAGTTTCTTATTGTTTTTCACTTCTGTATGTCTTCCTTGCCCGTCATGCCGATAGCACAGCCATATGATTAGATGTTCAGAAGCATTTTGCCAAGTGCATCCCAGATAAGTTTCTTTACTGTACGGGTTCCCTCTTCGCCTAAGTAAAGCGGAATGTCATCGTAATCTTCTACTACATCCTCGTTTGATTCCTGCCAGAGATAAATGTCAAGAATAAAATCTGAATTAATCCCTGTAATCCATCCACCGAAAGTATACTGTACATTCACATCAACACAGATTTCTTCTTCGTCAACGTCTGGATGCTTCTCAAGAAAGTCTTTGTACAACTTATTCACAAGATCTTCTAAACCTTCATTTGCATGTGAAATTGGAATATGTACCAGAAGATTCCCATTGACTGCTTCAATGTTATTCAGATTAATGGCTCCGATTTCTTTTACTTCTACTGTCTTGATTGATTTTGCTTTCATGTCGTCCTCTTTCTCCCCGTTATGCCGATAGGACAGCGAATTTGATTTATAATGTAAGCATCAATTTTAAATACTGATATGCAAGTTTACGGGCTTCAAAGTCGATTCTTTCAAGATACTCCTGTACCTGTTGAGAACCACATTCAAGATATGTGATCTTGTCCTCAAGTGATAAGCTATGCATAGCTTTCTCAACTACAGGATTTACAAGAGACTTAAAAGCATCTCTCAGCATTGCTATGAACTCCTGTTTTGTAGGAATCTGATCCGCAGCCATGTAGATTGGCTCAATATAGGTTGCATACTCTGCATATGAGATATACTGTTCTGTGTAGTTACTGTGTTCAATAAATTCTGAATACATCATTGTGTATGTCCTCCTTAGAATGCTAAAGCATTTACATCAATACCGTATCTTTTGAGGTATCTTGCTACTTCTCTGTAGTTACATTTGCAAGTGCAGCCCATATGAGCCATGCAGATATTAACTACATTTGTAATTGCTTTTTTGATGTTTTTACAACCTGTAAATCTCTTGTGATCTAACAATGTAGCGAAAAACAGATTGCGGTTAAATGTGCAGTTTACTGTATCGTGGAAATATGCATCTAATACGGAATAGGTTGTTGCTCTGTCTGCTCTGTTGAAAAAAAGTTTGTTCATCATGGTTTTTAATCTCCTTTTTATGTGTATTTTTTATGACTACCTACCCGTCAAATTTGACGGGTAACGCTCATAGCTTAAAGCCCTATTTATAGTGGCTATGACCACTCATTATTTAATTACTCTTTGCAACTTTTACAGTGACTCTTTCAACTGGAATATTCTTTGAATATTTTTTATAGCTTTCTTCACCGTTTTCTTCGATGAATGCATCTTTGTCAAAAGAAGATCTTACAAATGCTGTGAAAAGAACTGTCAGACCTGCAACTGTTAATTCGTTTTTCTGACGTTTCTTCATATAGGAAGAAGTCTCACTTTTCAGTTCTTTAATTTCTTTTTCAAGAGCATCCATCTCTTTTTTCTTTTTAGCTTTCTTCTGTTCAAGTTCATAGATTCTTTCTGAGATTGTCTGTAATTCTTTCATTGTTCTACACATATTCTTTATCCTCCTGAGATTTGATTTTCTTTTTATAGGAGCATCAGCCTTGTCAGGTCTTAAACCAATCTCGATAACTTTGTATCTTTGCTTACCCTTATCCAATGTTATGTTGGTGTCTCTGGTGTGCTTTCGCTACTTCATTTTCACCCTTCGCTGTTGCTCTTGTGTGTTGCTGTGTTTCATTTGATGAGTTTATTATATACCCTAGACATAGTGATGTCTATTGACAAATGTCACAATGTTTAGGGTATGGTTTGACACACGTTTTATTCACTCTGCACAACGTTTAGGGTATAGTTGATTTTTATATAAATATATGGTAAAATTATATAGAGGTGAAGCGCATGATTAGTTATGAAAAGTTAGTTCTTAAATTAAAAGAAAATGGTTTTTCTCAATATAAATTAAAACAAGAAAAAATACTGGGATCAGCAACCATTACAAAAATATTTAAAAACAATGGTTTAAATGGTGAATCTATAGATATGAAGGTTTTAGACAAAATGTGTAAGCTATTAGATTGTCAACCAGGTGATTTACTTGAATGTGTGAAAGACTTAGAAGGATATTCAGACACATCAGAACGAGGTGCAAAGAAATAGGAAAGAACATATTTATATGTGTTCTTTCTTTTTTATACCCTAAATATTGTTACATTTTATACAAAAAAGCATACCTAAAGCTAGTGATATTGTATATTGACTATCACTATTTTTAGGGTATATAATAACCTTATCAAAAAGAACAGAACCAAACAAAAGATGCACAAAAGATGGAGGTTATTAGTTATGACAACAAAAGCAAATGTATATGAAATGGTAACAGATAGAATTATTGCAGAACTGGAAAAAGGGAACATCCCTTGGCGTTGGCAGAAACCTTGGACAGGAGTTAGATCAGGCGCATACAACAGAATTACAAAGAAACCTTATAGCATTATCAATCAGATTCTTCTGAAATATTCTGGTGAATATGCAACATTTAAACAGTGGTCAGACTTAGGTGGACATATTAAAAAAGGTGAGAAATCAGAAATCGTTGTATTCTGGAAGATATACCAGAAAGAAGAAACAAACGAAGAGACAGGAGAAAAGGAAGTCAGAAAGATACCTGTATTAAAATATTATAACGTCTTTCACATCTCACAGGTTGAAGGTGTAAAACCTTTGGAAGTACCATTTAAAGAGGTTGAGCCAATAGAAGAAGCAGACAAGATCATCACAATGTATGTGAATCGTGAACATCTTGACTTCAAGGAACTGCCAAGCAATAAAGCCTTTTATAGCCCATCCTGTGACAGAATAGTTGTACCAATGAAAGAACAGTATGAAAATATCAATGAGTATTACAGTACAACATTTCATGAACTGACACACAGCACAGGACATAAGAGCAGGCTCGACAGATTGGAAACAGGAGCCATTGCAAGTTTTGGAAGTGAAACCTATTCAAAAGAGGAATTAGTTGCAGAGATTGGAAGTGCTTCACTCATGAATATGTTAGGAATTGAAACACCTCAGACCTTTAAGAACTCAACAGCATATATACAGAACTGGTTACAGGTTTTGAAGAATGATAACAAGTTTATCGTATCTGCAAGCAGTCGAGCAGAGAAAGCAGTTAATTTTATACTTGGTGAATGATACAGAGGCGGTTGAAATATACCGCTTCTTTTTCTTTTTATGTCTTTCTGTTGTATGATTGTCTGCTGTCTATCCTGTTTCTGAATCCTATTGTCTGTATGATAGATATAATATAAGGCATGGCAGAAGGTGACGCATATACAGGTATGATGTGTATGTCTTTATGGAGTAATAATAGATCATGTGATGGTGTATCAGAGTATATGAGCGTATGAGTATATATGTGCTGTACAGTATCATATATAACAGTGTGTGCAGGTATGGTATATATAGTGTGTATTGCATGGCACAGTATGGTATATGTATTATATATAATAGTGTATATCAGTATGTCAGTTATATGATGATGTGTGACTGAATGAAGCAAGGCACATTTGACACATTGACAGGGTAACAGAGCAATGACAGAACCTTGAGCAAGTGTCTATATGATTCTCTGCCAGTGTGCCAGATCATAAAGCAATTTGCTATCCGCTATTGTCTATTGCTATCTCTTGCTATCCTGTATCTGTGCGCTTTCTCTGTGCCTGCTGTCTGTTATCTGGGGCGTAGCTTTCTATTGTGTTGCTGTGAATGTTCTGTGCTGTCTCTGTGGGGATTTTTGTTTTCTGGTGCTTTGATGTCTGCTATTGTGTCTGGTTATTGATTCTATTATATTAATCCGATTGTATTATTGTATTTCTTACTGTCTGATATTTATTATATATTATTTTTTGTAATACTATTCAGTGCAGAAAAAAATAAGGCTAAGAGAATTATGTGTGTGATTCTCCTAGCCTTTTTATATTAAGTGTGTTGTGTGTTGTCGTGTCCATCTCTGGACGGTTATACTTTTGTATCTTCTCCTGTGATCCGCTGTTGTTTCTGTCTGGTGTTCTCTGTCCATCTCCACAAGCTATAGGGGGCTTTGCTATTTCTCCATGCTGTCTAGTGGGATGGTCAGAAGCTTATAAGCTTTTTGTACTCTGGCGGTCACAGGTTGGAATATTGTTTATTGTGTTGTGTGTTCTCTGGTGCTGTGTTGTGCTGTCTCTGCTGTCTGCTCTGGAAGTGTGTGAAGTACCAGGACATAGGGGAGACATACCCCCGGGTGGTTTACATTTCTGTAGAAGGGGCGTGTGGCGTGTAGGGCGTGATGTGTTCAATTTTCATGATACGGGTAAAATTTGAATGTTCCGAACGTCTGCTGCTATACTACTCAATCATAATAATTTCTATTTGGGAAATTCCCACTACCATATCCAAGATTTAACACTTGTACAACTCCTGTTTTAGTATTCTTAAAATAAGCATATAAACCTGTTCCTGTCCCTTTAATGGATAAGGTTACTTTTGAATTATTTTTTACTCTTTTTGTACCATCATACATATTCTGTACTTCTATCTTGGTTAATTTCCATCCTTTTTTCGGTACTATCTTTATAGTTGCTGTAATATCTTTCTTCCGATTATTATGATTGAAATGTCTGGATTTTTTAAAATATTTAGTATAATTCGTACTTCCTATTTTAAATGATTTACAAGGATCTTCATATTTCACTACTGTAATCTTCTGTGTAAAAGCTTTTCCTGCATATCGGAAAGAAACTTTTGAAGTCCCTTCCTTTAAAACGTTCACTCTTATAGCTCCAAACTGTTCATCTAATTCAACTTTAACAACATCTGGATTGGAGTTTTTAATGTTAGATATCTTGCCATTTGGAAGAGGATCATAAACAATGATAAAACCACCAGACGGTCTTTGATTTTCATATAAATAATAACTAACATTTTTCTGTATAAAAGGATTTGCTGCCTGTACATCAACGCAAGTTCCAATTTGCGGAATCGTTATTGTACTTGCAAGTCCAAACGTCAGAACAAATAATAAAATGCCTATAAACTTTTTCATTCTCTTCATAGTGATTACCCCTTTTATTGTAAAATTTGTAGTTTAATGTAATCTTCCTGAATGCCTGCCGCAATCATCAATCATATGGGATTTCAAAATTCTTCTCGTATAAATATTTCCACATATTTACTGCCGCTTTATTGTTCACCCATACTCCATTCATACCTGGATTATGAGAGAATGCTGATGTTGTATAGTAATATCCATTATATTCAAATGCATTAGAATAATGTGTATTTGTTTTAGAACGAATTACTACTGAATAAATATCTCCATAACCACCAAATGAATTTTTAGCATAAGCATGGACAACTAATCTACTAATATTATCACCGTATCCATTTGTAAGACTTTCCTCATATGCAATATTTTTTATATGTAAAGAAGATGGAAACTTAGCCGAGTTATATGCTTTTTGAATACCTATAGCAGCCATTACTAATTGAGCATTATTATCTTCTTTTACAACAACTGTAATGTTTTTGTAAACATTAGGATAGTCTGTACCATATAAATGAATTGTTGCTGTTCCTGTCCCTATTGCATGAATTTTTAACAAATAATCGCTGTCTGTTGCATCCTTAAAATAGGAATCAGTTATATTTGAATTATTATCAGAGCATGATAATTTATCTAAATCACTGTCTATTTTTACCTCATAATATTCGCCCTTTTTCATCTCTATTTGTGTGGTTTCTGGATTTATGATGTCAAAAACCGAATAATCTACATTAGGATTTCCATATTCATCATATTGAAATACTGTTCCTTTTTTATCATATCCACTACGATATACCTTTCCAGAGTACTTGACACACGCACGTACCGCATATGTATTTTTTCCTATGGTAGATGAGACTTGCTTGGCATTTAATCTATTACTTTTTTCAACCACCTTCCACTTGTTATTTTGGGTTTTGAACAAAATTTCATAATATTGAGCACCATTGCTTTTACTCCAAGATATATCTACGGTTCCTGTTCGATGACCATAATCAATATCATTAATTTGTGGCATTTCCATCTTAGTTACTGCAAAAAGCTCCTTACCCGCTTTACTCCAAACATTTGAATTTGATACTTTCTTGTATGCTTTCACAGTATAAAAATATTGTTTTCCAGGATTTAAACCATTATCCGTATAAGCCGTTACATTTTCACCTTTAACTGTTTTTATTGCTTTCCAACCACTATTATCATTTTTTCTATAGATTCTATAACCAGAAACACCATTTACTTTTTTCCATTTAATTCGGATTTCAGAAGTTCCTGTAGCTTTTACTAATACTACTTTAGGGGGTGAGATTTTTGATGAAGTTGAAGCCTGTATATTGCTTACATTTATCATACATCCAACCATGATTACACAAATCAAAACGTATAATACTTTTCTTACTTTTCTCATGTAATTAGTTCTCCTTTTATTTTCAAATAAAAATTTTTAGAATATTAAAATCCTGGGAATTTCTCAAATGTTCCAAAAGATGTATCCATTCTTTCACAAGTAATAGTTGGCAGTGTAATTTTCTCACCTGAAATTGCTATATAATCTTCTGTTCCCATTGCAATTCCATACACCGTAACTTGATCTCCTTCCATCAAATTGCCGCTCATATCTAGTCTTGAATAAGAACACCAAATTGTTTGACTAGAATCTGAATTAATTGCCAGTCTAATATTGTTTCCCCCTCCTTCATTAATCACTTGGACAACAGAACCAGAGAACTTTACTGGTGTATTTATATAATCGACTGGATTTCTCATGAGCATTTCATAACTAATATCTGTACGATATCTGGATAATTCTTTTGCACTTTTAATCTCGTCATTTACGTTTAACATTCCCACTAATTCTTCTGTAATTTCACCTTTGGAAGCTTTTCCATTATTTTCCATATAACTCTTTACAGCATTCTTTGTTCCATCTCCAACTATACCATCAGGAATACCACAATCGTATCCCATATCATTTAGAGCCTGTTGTACTACTTTTATTATTTCTATATCATTAATTACAGCAGCACTTGGACTAGTACTAGCATATTCCAGTTTACTTGTATATAAGAAATCCCCTTTGTGATAAAAGGTTTCTTCTATTTTTATATTATTTTCATATTTCCACTCAGTTCTTGTACCATCGTTTCTCGTCTGCGATATAAGATTTCCATCTGCATCATACGTGTAATCTTCATATCTTTCATTGTCCCTTTCGCTATATATAATATTGCCGTTATCATCATAAAAATAATTTGTGGTAGCTTGATTATCATATTCGATATTTTCAAATTTTTCTTGACATAAACGATTTTTATCATCATATGAATAAGACGTTGTATATTTTACACTATCATCTGCAACATTATACGTGGTTGATTCTATTAAGTCATCGCCTTTATACTTATGAATTGTATAATATGAATAGCTTGAATCTTTATTGTCCTCATGATCTATTCTAATGTTATTGCCATCTTTATCATATGTGTACTTTTCATCATTGTTTACGGTACCATCTGGATATACACATTGTTTCTCAATTAACCGATATTCGTCATCATATTCATATTGATATGTAAAAGATAACTTACCATCGTCTCCAAACACCTCTTCTTTTTCAATATATTGGTCTGGAATTAAAGTTTTCTGTATATTTTCATTTGACTTGTCTTCATCTTCTGTAGCTTTGGCTTTTTCCTCTTCTGCATCAGCAGCAGGTGTGGTTTCTTCCTGTACTGTCTCTTTATCAGATTCGTTCTGAGATGCTTGTTTTTCTTCAAGAGCAGAAAGTCTTTCTTCTATACCATCAGAACTGTCTTTGTTAGAATCACTTTTTGCATCAGACTCTTCTTCTGTTGCTTCTGATGTAGCATTATTTGAATCTGTACTTTCAGAGTCAGATGTTTCTTCATCATCTTCATCCATAACAGATTTGAAAGCTTCTCTCGCTATGGTAATTTCTTTTTTTAATAATTCAGTACCATCATTCAACGTCCCTACCATAGTAAATGACAATTGTTTAAAGTCCGTATTATTTACTTCTTGTAAAGTTTCAAGCATAATATACCAAGCAGAAGAAAAAGATGTTCCTGCCTTATAGTCGTTAGAATCCCATTGAAATGCAACAGTTGTATCATCAACTTTAGCATCTTGTACTTTCAGCGTCAAAATATTAGGATACGAATTTTTTATAGACATATTTAATATGATATCAGAAGCATCTAAAGTATATTCTGCCGAATCCATTTTAATTGTTACTTTTTTATCTTCATATATTGATGTCTCTGCACCTTTTTCAGATATACTTATTGAATCTGATTCACCACTTTTCTGCTCAGTTGTTTCAGTATCACTCGCCCATGTTATCACTGGCGTCCCTACTGATAATGAAGCTACCATACACATTGCTAATAATTTTGTTTTCTTCTTCATGTTCATATCCCCTTGATCTTTTTGTATATAAAAAAGACATTGCCCCAAACATACTTGAAGCAATGCCTTAATTATCATAGTTACAACTGGCTGTCATACATTCGCTTAGACCCTGTAGTTTTGTGTCACCAGATTTCTCTGGCTATGCCGTATTTGATTGTATAAACATTTCACATAAAATTCACAATTTGATTATACTACTGCTATATGTAAGATGCAATTCTTTTTGTCAAATTTGTTCGACATTTCGTATTTACTATCACATTTCTGTAATACTTATATTATATTCGTTATTACGAAGATATTCAAGTATAAGAATCTATTTTATGGTAATAATATCAAATATCTTTGAAGGAACAGCCATGATAGATTACAGCCCATTCTGGGAAACATTAAAGAAAACAAATGAAAACTGGTATACTTTGACAAGTAAGCATCATATGTCTCATAGTACTTTGCATCGTCTTAAACATAATCAAGACATTTCTATGAAGACAGTTAATGACTTGTGCCGTATTCTGCACTGTCAGATACAGGATATTTGTGTCTATGTTCCTTCTGATGAAGATCAACCTTTATGATAATAAATCATGCTCTTAGAGCACCTCTCAGACCTTGTATTTCGCTTTATAATGAAGTTTTATGTACCATATGAAGATTTTCCTCATGTGTGATCATTCGTTCTTAAAATTTAATATACGTGTTTATGGGGCGGTGGTTTTACATTAAAGAGTACCGCTCGGCAGCAGACGTATAAAACGTAAAAAAATAGGCATACCAAGGATTGTACTCCTTGATATGCCTATAATATATTAATACGGTTCTACTCGTACCGTAAGCAGTTTCTCATATATGTATTCTGGTATCTTATCTCTGTATTTTGACACCGTAATTGCAATGTCACATTCTTTGAACTTCTTATAATCTGCAAATGCTTCTTCTATTGTATCCCTATATGGTAAATCAATGATATCTTCTGTACCAAAATAAGTAATCTGTCCGTAATATTTATTGACTTTACCATTATATCTTACTCCAAGAGGAAGTACATTGTCTGGTGTTTCACCATCTTTATAATGCTTTTTACTGTTAGCAAGTAATGTATTTAAGCCTTGTGGCAGAATACAGATTGTCTCTGGAGAATACACCTTGATTCCATTACCAAATAAATCCTTGTCTACAGCCATTGGTTCGCCTGGTACTTCATAATACAATTCCAAGTATCTCTTGACGAACAACTGCGGATCATCTTTCCATTCTTGACACATTTCAACATCATCATAACACTTGTGCGCACTCTCACTGTTATTTTCACCTTTACATCGACTGGAAATAGAACCATACGCAGTCATTGCTTGATTCTTGGCATTGTTGACATACTCAATATATTCCTGCTCATAGCCTAATTCCTGCCATGTAATCTTACCTGCTTTCAGATTTCTAAAATCTTCACCAGTAACATATATCAAATTCTTATACCAGTTATCCGCAAAATCACCATTTTTATGCCAGACTTTAAATCTACCTTTATATTGTTTCAGAAAGTATTTTGCTACTAACTCTTCTGGACTGGTTTCTCTCTTAGTGGTTTCAACTATGATTTTGCCTGTTAGTTTCCCTCTGATTTTTTCTGGTGTTCGCCACACTTCATAAATAGTATAATGGCATTTTCCTTGCTTATGCTCATAGAATTTGTTCATATTTGGGTTTCTATGGTTATTTACACCTCTTCCGTAATTAGAAATCCAATAGTTTTCTGTCTGCGGTACTCTTACAAATACTTCAAATGCACTGATTAATTTACATTTAATCGGATGCTCTACAGGTAGCATATCTGTTAGTGGTATCTCTGCCAGATTTTTATTTTCATCAAGAATATACTGCATCTTCATTTCTGTATTGTTTGATTCCATTACTTCTCTAATCCTTTCCCATCCATATTATTATCAGCAATTGTCCTGTCAGCCATTGGACACCACTCAGGAATTGTCTCAGGCAAATTATCCTCGCCCAATTTACCCATCAAATTTACTCTATTTCTATTATCACAATAATACATCTTCTTATTGACAGCATAGCATTTTACATATTCACAATCTTTACATCTCATTACTCTTCTTCTCCTTCTTCGTATTCATCATCTTTATTATTTGCTTCTTCTTTGAGATAATCTCCATACGCTTCGCAAGCACGATTTAACACAGTACCAGATTTAAACTTTGCCTTATATCTTTCTGGAATCTCATACACATTTTTTCCTGTTCTTTCCATTCCAGGATATGATGTTCTTTCCTTATAAAATTTAGGCTTTACAGTGAAGTATCCTAATAATACCAGTTTATCTCCATTTTCTAAAATATCTGTCATAGTGCGAAGCATATAACGGATTGTCCAGTAAGTATTCCAGTAATCTCCACCTATCCTATTTTTGGGTATTCTCTCATATTCTTTGAATTTATTAGCTTCTCTCATTTTATCATGTACCATTTTGGTAAACTCTGCTTCATATATTGTTTTGTTCATTGTCATTTCCTCCTTATTTTTGTTCTATGAAATTATCATTTCTTTGACAATATTTTTAAGCACTAAAATAAGCCCACGTACCTGTTGTTACAAAAGTACATGGACTTATTCAGATGTTTAAATGTTCTTTTATTGTTTATAGATGTAATGCTATATTCTGTGGTGTAAATTTGGTGTAGTTACACCTGTTTAACACCCGTTTTCCCTTGATTTTACGGGATAAAATCGAAAATGTGATATTATAGTGCATATTATTCAAAAACACAAGTGGTATTTATATTTTTTTGTGAAATTTTGTTGAAAATATAAAAATTATATGTTTTTACTGGATTTTTGGAGATATTTATCACTATGAGATATTTCTATCATATTTCATAACTCTTTGTATTTTCTTATATCTTCTTACATCTTGGTATGTGTTTGGTGTAAAATTGGTGTAATAAAGCTCTTTTTGACCGTTTCAGAATCAAATTGGTGTAAGCTTATTGTTACAGAACTGTTAATTTTGGTGTAAGCTAGCTATTTTTTATCTAAAAATGGTGTAAGCTTATTACATTACGAAATACGTCTATTATTTAGCTTCTGAATTTCGTTTGTCAAGCGTTCATTTGTAACATGATTATACAATTCCATCGTCATTTTCATAGAAGCATGACCCATGATATCCTGCAATGTTCTTGGATCAACTCCGGCTTCTGCCATACGAGAGCATGATGTATGTCTCAGGAGATGTGGATGTATATGTGGTAATGGCTCTATTGTTCCACCAAACTTTTTGATATCAGAATTATAATCATCTACAATACGATTCAGAATACGTCCAATAGTTTGTGTGATAAATGGTTTATTTTGCCTGTTAGAAAATACAAAATCCTTATATCCATCTATTTCGATCTCTGTTTTCTTATCCATCTCAATCTGATTTTTCATCTGTTCCATAAGAGCATCCCTTGCGGCATTTGATAATGGAACATTACGAACACCAGATTTAGATTTAGGAGTAAGTATTTGATATTGACAAGCATCTTTTCCTACATTGTTGTATTGTAACTGGTGAGTGATATTTACAAAGCCATGTTCTAAATCTACATCATCCCATGTCAAACCACAAACCTCTCCAACTCTCAGAGCAGTTTCAAGCATAAATACAAACAATGGATAATAATATGCATACTTGCTATTTTTAATGTATGTAAGAAAATTATCCTGCTGCACCATTGTTGATATACTGAACATCAAACTGTGTCAGATGTTCAATGATTAAACAGTTTTTATACCACACCTTAATATTAAGAACATTCGGCACCATTGTTGACACTCTAAGATCAACTTCATCTATGAGTTGGCTCTTACACTCTTCTACTTGTTCACTTAAAGGCTTAATTCCAGAATGTGCCAATGACTTATAATATTCGTTAGCTTCATCATAGGTTGAAAATATATCGCACAAATTATATGGTGGATAACTTATAGCAAAATCGCAGCATTGATCTTCAACCCAAACGATATATTTGCCTTTATATTTTGTCATTACAACATAAGCAGGTATATGATTCTCATTGTACGATGACTCTTCCTCAAAGAATCCATAAACATCACTTTTAATTTCTTCGGTATCTTCCAAATCATCAATATAATCAATGAACTCTGTAATTTTATCTTCCGTATCTAATCCAATTGTCCGAAATTTTTCATTCATATGAATTGATTCTCCTTTTATCTATCCGCATTGAAATCAACAAAAAATATCTGTCTCTCACATTCATCCTTATATTTCGGATATGTATTAGCAATTTTTTCAAGTACCGCAATTTTAACTTCTGGATAAGCTTCTACTGATCCTACTTTTCCATCAATACTGCCAAGAAAATTATCATAACTTACCAAATTATGTCTGATATAGTTTACAATCCAACGATTGATAGTTTCTTCATTGGCTGTATAAGCATTTTTCATATATGGCTCATCAATCCAATCACCATTTAAAGAACATGGATGACATTGATACCACTCTTGTTTTGCTTTTAGTGCCTTAGTCTTTAATTCTTCATCCGATAAAACTTTTATAGTAATTGAATCTATAAACAACTGAACACTATGATTCATATTGCTATACTTAGTTTCGACTGCTTTACTTGCTGATTTCTTACGCTTATTAGCTTTCTCCATAGCATCTTGAAATTCTGATGTTGTCATTACCTGCTTAACGGTATCTTCATCCCACAATCTCATAGGAGCAGCCTTTCTATAATGAGGATTCGCTTTCAATACTGGATCTGGAAGAAATTTACTGATTAAACTTTTCGTCCATCCATACTCTTCAATAATTCTTGACTGAGTAATCATTTTATTATCATTCATAATACATAGCTCTCCTTTCTCTCAGTGGACAGATGCAACTCCATCCACTGATATTGATATATATTTCTCTGTGTGTCTTAAAGTTCCACTACATATTTACGTGATGGAATCTCAATCTCTTTATCAAGTTTAATTGACTGATTCACAATCATTCTGAGGACTTTGCAAACATACTCTTCGTCACCTCTGATTTCAGAAGGCTTTATCAGTATCAGATATGGATCAAGTTCATTGGCATGTTTTACAAGAAAATCAGCATATTCTTGTGAAGTAATCGATAAAATGCTACATAAATTAGTAGAAGATTCTGGACTAATGATGGCTATATTATCAGCGCCATTATACGATTTACCCAATTATAATAGGCGCAAATTTTTTAAAGAATTCTCATTATTGCTAGAAAAATATAGCAATTCTTCTGATTATTAAATCTTAATTTTGAAAAGCCCCCAGGATTAACTCCCGAGGACTTTCATACTGCTCATATTAAATTGTGATCACATTATTCAAGCAATCAGATTATTAATGGATTCTAACTCATATACAGTAAACGGATCAATGTCAATGCAACTGGATTCATCTCTGTTGCCAGAAAGATCCCATGCAAGAGTACCATTCATAACGGTACAGGCTTCTTTAAATGCATCAATATCTCTTAATGGCTTAAATATTTCTGCTTTCAAATCTTCTGTAGCATCATAGTCTACAATCTTACCGTCATCAAAGAATACCTGTACATGAAAATTATCCAATGGTATCACCTGTACTACTGTTGGAAAATATTCGTTCATATTGTTATAGTCCTATTATTTTAATCAAAACAAATCACTATGACTTCCAGTTCTTGTCAAATATAGGAATAGTTCATCTTCATAGACTTCATAAATCAACAACCAATCAGGAGCAATATGACATTCTCTGCAATTACTATAATTTCCTGAAAGATTATGATCTCGATTCTTCGGCGGTAATATTTCACCATTTGCCAATTTTTTGATGATATCAGTCATTAACCTCATATCGTATCCACGTTTCTGAATACGTTTTAAGTCTTTTTGAAACTTACTGGTCGGCTTAACCGTATATTTCATGCTAATAATTCCTCCATCATCTTGTCCACATCTGTATATGCTTTTCCAAGAGAAGGATTCTGTTTCATCTGCTGCACTTCATTAATTGCTGATATTGTTTCACTGTTTGGTATTTCTCTGGTAATCTCAAACGGTATTCCCTGTTCTCTGATTGCCTGTTTTACAAAAATTGTGAATGCAGTTGTCAGATTCATACCTAAATCATTGAAAAGATCTTCTGCTTGTTTCTTTAAATTATCATCCATTCTAATTGATACATTTGCCATAAATCCACCTGCTTTCTAATCTATTTATATTATCATTATATAGCTTATGCAATGCATTGTCAATACTATGCATTATTTCAAGAATTATATCTTTTCCATCCTTATATAAATATCTGCATCGGCAGCAGACATCTTATACTCGTTTCTACACAATATATTAATGAACTAACCATCAAATTTCAACGATAATGCTTTAAGGGTAAAGTTGTTAGGGTAGATGGTTTTCGTTGGAAATTTAAGGTTATATATAAGGATTTTCAGCATAGAATTGATTCTGTGAGGGATGGTTATGGTTATACGGATGACTGTATTAGTTCCCTTCCGTTATTATAAGCAGGATAACGGAAGTCTTATGAAAAAGCCCTCCGTCCTGTCTATAGAAGTAAACTAAATATTACTTCCGTTCCTGTTTCTAAACAACTGACTTCGGTTTTTAAACAATGAATTTATCGCATTTTTCCGTTGTCTGATGCGTTTCTAAACCGACAGAAATTTGAACCTACCCTTAAAATCCCATCACATCAGGTTCTTCCCATTGTTCCGCTGTGACTCCCAACGATTCCAGAAGCTTATCAATCGGTGCTTCATCTTCATTTCTGTATTATTTAATTCCATTACTTCTCTAATCCTTTCTCAGCCATATTATTTTCATCAATTGTCCTGTCAGCCATTGGACACCACTCTGGACTTGTCTCAGGTAAATTATCCTCGCCCAGTTTACCCATCAAATTTACTCTATTTCTATTATCACAATAATACATTTTCTTATTGACAGCATAGCATTTTACATATTCACAATCTTTACATCTCATTACTCTTCTTCTCCTTCTTCGTATTCATCATCTTTATTATTTGCTTCTTCTTTGAGATAATCTCCATACGCTTCGCAAGCACGATTTAACACAGTACCAGATTTAAACTTTGCCTTATATCTTTCTGGAATCTCATACACATTTTTGCCTGTTCTTTCCATTCCAGAACATGTTTTTTTTCTTTATAAAATTTAGGTTCTACAGTGAAAAATCCTAATAATACCAGTTTATCTCCCTTAGCCAAAATATCCTCTATAGTGCGAAGCATATAACGAATTGTCCAGTATGTATTCCAGTAGTCTCCACCTATCCTATTTTTTGGTATTCTCTCATATTCTTTGAATCTATTAGCTTCTCTCATTTTATCATGTACCATTTTGGTAAATTCTGCTTCATATATTGTTTTGTTCATCGTCTTTTCCTCCTTGCTTTTGTTCTATGAAATCACCATTTCTTTGATAATATTTTTAAGCACTAAAATAAGCCCACGTACCTATTGTTATAAAAGTACATGGACTTATTCAGATGTTTAAATGTTCTTGTATTGTTATAGATGTAATGCTATATTCTGTGGTGTAAATTTGGTGTATTTATACCTGTTTAACACCTGTTTTCCCTTGATTTTACGGGATAAAATCGTAAGTGTGATATTATATGCATATTATTCAAAAACACAAGTGGTATTTATATTTTTTTGTGAAATTTTGTTGAAAATATGTTACTGTTCACACACCACTGTCCCGCGAGGTGTTTTGGCATATTCATGCCAAAATCCCGAGATATTTATTTTTTTTCAATGGGTAAAAAAGCTATACAATTCCAGGTATTCCTTTTCTGTTTCCTCGAAAGCCCGTACCGTATAATCTATTGTAATATGAATCTCCGGTGCTTCCCTTTCCTGGTGTTCATTTAGCAGGTATGTAAGGTCAAACCAGAGCATATCATCATCGATTTCTTTTAATAATTGTTTTTCTTTTGCGTTTAATGGGCTCCCAAGATATTTCTGATAGATCAGATCCAGCAGATTTTTCTCCTGCTCTTTATATCCTGAGAGGGTTTTCTTGAATGGTCTTGGCACATCAGATAAATAACATTCGCTGGCATCGTGCAGAAGGCAGGCAAATGCCACACGCCTGGAATATCCTCGCGCAAGGGCTTCTCTGGCACAGTTGATGCAATGCTGACCTACTGAAAAAAAAGTTTTTACCTGTCCGTTTCCGCGGCAGATCAAAGATAAGGCATGTGCAATATCTTCGATACAGATCATATCCGGATCCGGATGTAATGGATCTATATGTCTGCCTGTGTATGTTGTAATACAATTGTTATTCATGATCTTTCACCTCGTTCTTTTATGTAACCGGAATTCTTGTAACAGCAAAGTGGATGGTCTTGTACGACCCCTGTCGGAAGACTTTATTATGTTATAGGTGTTATAAAAACATTGCGGAGAATTTTCTATAACATAAAACGGATACAATTAATGATAACTGTATCCGTTTTATGTTGACTAACTGTTGATATTCTGAAGCAGTGAATTCATCTCCTGATACAGAAGTTCTTTCGTAGCAGCTCCCATTACAATTGAAACAAAAGTTTTTCCGTATGCATTCTGTGTAAGGATTGCAAGACAATTGCCGGCTACTTCTGTTGTTCCGGTTTTACCACCGAGAATTGTAACATCTTTTGGGGCTGTTGCCTCTCCGGTAAGATAATGGTCTGTTGCGGTAAGCGTGGTGCTTTTTTCTGTTCCGTCTGAGCCTGTATAGGTTACTGTATAAGACGGCAACTCTGTAATTTCTGTAAATTCAGGGTAGGTGAATGCTTCATTCAGCATCAGATAAATATCATATGGTGTTGTATAGTGATTTTCATCCTGCAGTCCATGTGGATTGGAAAAATGTGTTCCTGTACATCCAAGCTTTGCGGCATAATCATTCATCATCTGTACGAAGTTCTCTGTACTGCCTCCAACATATTCCGCAATGGCAGAAGCTGCATCATTGCCGGAATATACAAGCAGACAGTGGAGAAGCTGATCAAGGGTAACCTGATCGCCGGCCACAAATCCGCAGACCTGTGATCCATCCTCCAGTGTAACATTATCCTGAGTGATCGTGACAGTGTCATTCAGTTTTCCACTTTGTAATGCAAGCATTGCTGTCATGATCTTGGTAATACTTGCAGGATACACCTTATCATAAATGCCGTTTGCATACAGTACTTTATGATTGCTCAGACTGAACAGCAGCCCTTTCTGTCCTTCTTCCAGCTGGGCATTCTTAATACAATCAACATTTCCTTTGGAGGAAACACATAATTTCTGGGCAAAAGATTCTGTTCTCATATTTTCCTTAGCTGCAAGGGCATTTGTGAAAACTTCAGAAGAATCAAAAGCCTGTTCAGGAGTACCAAAATAATTTCCGCTTAATATATTACATCCGTAAAAAACACCGCCGGCAGCTGCAAGAATCACAAATACACCAACCAGAATCCTGAATATATGTTTTAATCTCTGACGCTTTTTATGATATTTTGTACGCAGCAGAGCCTGATGCTCCTCTGTTTGTCTGGATGGCATCTGCGATTTCGGCAGTTTGACTGTCTGAAGCGGTCTGGAAGGTTTGTGTCTGTGCGGAGCTGCAGATTTGTATGGAACAGCAGATTTCTTTTCCGGTATTTTACCGGAAGATTTCTTTTTTGTTCTCATAAGTAATCCTCTCTTCTGTCAATTTCTTTTTGAATAATTTCTTTATTGTATGTGCTGCTCTGAAGTCCTACATTGAGTACAAGCCCCATACCAATATACAGACTTACCAGCGAAGTCAGTCCATAGCTTACAAAAGGAAGGGGAGTTCCCGTATTAGGCGCAAGACCTGTTGCAACACAGATATTAATGAAGCTCTGTAGTGCGATCAGGCCGCCGATTCCACAGCAAAGAACCTTTCCTGACAAATCTTTTGCCCGAAGACTCATCCGGATACATTCAAAGGCAATTGCCAAAAGCAGCAATACAATTATCACGCATCCAATAAATCCGTACTCTTCACCTGCAACAGCAAAAATAAAGTCTGTCTGATTCTCTGCCACGAAGTTTCCCTGATTTACAGAAGTTGTACTGTCATCACCGCTTAATTTCTTACCAACCAGTTCCCCTGAAGCAATTGCAGTTTTAGAGTTATTCTGCTGTTCAATATCATCCGAGTATTCTTCGTTTTCCGGATACAAAAAAGACATGATACGGCTTCTCTGGTAATCCTTAAGCAGTTTCTGATCCGGCTGGACAACAATTGATAAAAAAATAATGGTCAATGGAACAGCAATAAGCAGTGCTCCTCCGATGATCTTATAGCTTAAACCTGCAATATAGATCATAATACAGAAAATTACTACAACAGTAATTGTATTTTTCAGGTCCGGCTGTTCCAGGATCAGGAACAGAGGTACTGCCAGTAATACGCCGGATAATGCCAGCGTTTTAAGTGTATTCAGTGTTTCCTCATGATCCATAAAAAATTTTGCAAAGAATACGATCAGGATAATCTTTGATAATTCTGTCGGCTGAAATCGGAAAGATCCGATACCGATCCATCTGGCAGCACCGTTAGCACTGTCACCCGCAATACGCACAACGATCAGCATGATAATATTAAATCCATACATGATCCACTGAAAGTTCATGATCCATGAGTAATCCAGCAAAGAAAGGATCAGCATGACAATAAGTCCAAGTATTACTCCGGCAAACTGCTTTGATCGCAGGTCCGATGCTGCTGTGCCTACCAGTGTAACTCCTATCAGGCTGATCGCCAGCAGGAAAATGATCAGTCTGAAATTGTAAAATCTTAATTTATATTGCTTTAACATAATTTATCTGTCCTTTTTAGTAACTGTGAAGATACCAAACGGTTATCCTTTTTGTTTAAAACAGGAATATACGCATGGAGTACTGCAGGTTCCTGCGTAATCTGGATTTTTACCTGTTCTTCATCAATAGTAAGGTATTTTTTTACGGTATGTATCATATCATTCCGCAACATTTTCATCATCTGTGGAGAGCAGTCGATACGTTCCGAGATCAGCAGAAGCTTCATGCGGTCTCTTGCATATCCGGCTGAACGCTTCTTTTCTTTAAAAAAAGCTTTCACACAGATTCCCCCTTATAAATACAGGCTACTTTTTGAAAAAACTACCTATTTTTCTTAATAACCCCTGCTTCCTGTTAATGTCTGCAAACGGAATCTCTTCACCTAAAAGGCGTTTACAGATATTCATGTATTCTTCTTCTGCCTGAGAAGATTTCCCGGAAAGAGGCTCCCCCTGATTTGTGGCAATCACAATCTGTTCATCATCCAGAATTGTTCCGATCAGATCAACAGCAAGGATATCCGTTACATCATCTACGGACATCATATCACCTCTTGCAATCATATCCGGCCGCAGGCGATTGATGATCAGGCTGATATCTCTGATCTCGTTGGCTTCCAGGAGTCCGATGATCCGATCTGCATCACGTATCGCAGAAACCTCCGGCGTGGTAACTACCAGGGCTTTATCAGCACCTGCGATCGCATTTTTAAATCCCTGTTCAATTCCTGCCGGACAGTCCAGAAGAATATAATCAAACTGTTCTCTCAGATCGTCGGTCAGTTTTATCATCTGTTCCGGAGACACAGCGGATTTGTCTTTTGTCTGCGCAGATGGCAGAAGACATAATTCCGGATGTCTTTTATCCTTGATCAGAGCCTGTCGCAGACGGCAGCTTCCGTTAATGACATCCACCAGATTATAGACAATCCTGTTCTCCAGGCCCAGAACAACATCCAGATTCCGCAGACCGATATCTGTATCAACCACAACAACTTTTTTGCCCAGCATAGCCAGACCTGTTCCGATATTGGCGACAGTTGTGGTTTTTCCTACTCCGCCTTTGCCGGAAGTAATCACAATGACTTCACTCATAGTTACAATTTCCTCCCTGAAAAAATTTCCATTCTTCTGGTATTCTCCTGTATGGTAGTTTCAGTCATTCGAAGTGTCACTGGTATCACTTGCCGCAACACCGGTAAGAATAGACTTTTCATCAGTTAATTCAAAGATATATTTAAAAATATCATCAGCTGCAAGACACGCATTACCGGAAGTATATCCATTCTCAATACGCACTGCAATCGCATATTCAGGATCTGAAGCCGGGGCATATCCCACAAACATACCATGGTTTGGATGATAAATATTTACCTCGGCTGTACCGGTTTTACCTGCCACATCCACGCCAAGTCCGTCAAACTGTCTGTGAGTCTGTACTACCCGGTACATTCCGTCGTGAATATCATCCCACACATTCTGTGATACATCAACTGTATTAATGATATCCGGCTCATATTTTTTTAAAGTATTACCCTTGGAATCTGTCTGTCTGTCAAGTAAAGTCAGATCATAAACATTTCCACTGGTAGCGATCGCTGTTGCATAACGTGCCAGCTGACTGGTGGTATAAGCATTGGTACCCTGTCCGATATAAGACGGGACTGCGTAGGAATCTGACACATGAGGTGCGGATTCTGTGATCTCGATACCTGTTTTCTTATCCAGACCAATCTCTGAAGCATATTTTTGCAGTACACTCAGGCTTCGGTTTTCTGAAAAGTTTCCGTCTGCATCCTGACCAAGTTTAAAACCAACCATGTTGAAATAATAGTTACAGGACTGCTCAATCGCCTCCCTGATCTCGATCTCTCCATGTCCCTGTTTGTTCCAGCAGTTGATCGGAGGTGTTACAAGATCAAAGGAGCCGGTACAGTTAATGTATGTTCCGTCATCGATCACTCCTTCAGACATTCCGGCAATTGTAGACAGAATCTTAAATGTAGAACCCGGTGCTGCTGTCTGTTGGGTTGCTTTATTGAAAAACGGACTGGATTTATCTGTAGATAATTTCGCATAATAATCCGTATCCATGTTATTTACCAGACGGTTATTGTCATATCCCGGGTAGGATACGCATGCAAGAACATCCCCTGTTTTGACATCTGTGATTACTGCAGAAGCAGAACATGGCTCCAGCGCAAGCTGTGCAGGTTCTATTTCGAGAGTATAAATTTTATTGATCATAAAGTCATAAGCTGTCATGGAGCCGGAGGCCAGTGCCTCGTAACTGCCATCATCTTTTGATAAAACTCCCTGTTCATACAGCACCAGACAGATCTCGCTTCCGGAAATGGTGTCCTCCTGAAGCATATACTTATATAGAAGTTTTGAGAAATTGGTGTCTTTTTTAAGATAATCGATCAGATAATCTGTAAGAGCCTGATATACTTCATCGGAATCCAGATAATCTCCTTCTGTAGAAAATTTGGAAATATCGATCCAGTTCTGACTTGCCGCATATGTCAGATAATCTTTCAGACTGATATCTTTATCGGTTGTCCATTTCTGATAAGTACTGTCAGAGGTATCAATGGCATTCTTTGAGATAATCCCCAGCGTATCTCTGAGAAGATCATCACAGATATAAGTAAGATATTCCTGGATCTGATCATCTTCATCTTTTACGGTCGGTGGATTCTCAGCTGTCAGCCTGTTAGTTATTGTATCAAAAACCTGTTGCTGTTTCTGTTGAAATTTGGCATATAAATTTTTTTCTGTATCGGAGGCGTTGGCATCACTGAATTTACTGATATCAATGACACTGTTGGCAATCAGGGCATTATATACATCATAGATCGGTATCTTGATCTGTGCAGCATCATTTACACTGAAATCATAGGTTTTGGATGCTTCAATCTTGGATAAAAGGATTCCGGCAACTCTCTGTTTCAGGATCTGGTAGATAGCGGACTGCCAGCTGCTGTCTATGGTAAGATAGGTGTCATTACCTGCGACAGGTTCTACTCTCGTGCTGTCGTCAATCTTAAGTACTTTGCCAAGGTTATCGACAGTGACAGTTTCTTCACCGTCTGTTCCCTGAAGAGATGTTTCCATATATTTCTCAATTCCCGATTTACCGATGATCGCATCATTTGAATAATCAGGATTCTTCTGTCTCAGTTCTTCAAGCTCTTCTGAAGAAGCCTGTCCCGTATAACCAAGAATTGGTCCCATGCTTGCATCATCAATGTATTTGCGGACAGAATCCTCTACAATGTCAATTCCCTGAAGCTCCGGCTGATTTTCCCTGATTGCAGCTACAGATTTTTCGCTTATATTTGAAGCAATCGTAACGGCCATGTACTTCTTGAAACTGTTAGTGCTCAGTGCATAGCGGATTTTGGAAAGCTCAAGTACATCCTGCTTTGACAGGTTCTCCGGAAGTCCATGGGATGTCAGTTCTTCTTTGGTATAAGCATTATCGCCGTAAAGAACAATGGAAAATCCCTCTTTTCCGCTCATAAACTCGATCATCTGATCTGCAGTGGCATTTTTCTGTTTTTTTGTCAGGTTATCAATCAACGGTTCTCCGTAAATATCCGCACGAAAACGATTCAGAGTAAATCCCTCATCAACATCAAAAGTATAATTCCCGCTCTCATCCAAAACAATATGGAAGCCGGTACTGATGGAATCCCCGTTGGACTCAAGGATTTTCAGGACTTTATAGGCAATCCCGTTCAGTGTAAGATTCTTTTCTCTGGTAGAATCATAAGTTCCATTATCCTCAAAGGTAACAGAATAAGCCAGCACATTTGTTGCCAGCTCCTCACCATTTCTGTCATAGATATTGCCACGCGTACTTTTGATCACACGTTTTTTTGTTGTTCTTGATTCAAATTTGCTGATATAAGCCTCTCCCTGGATGATCTGCAGTTCAAAAAGCTGACGGACCAGAGTGGCTGACATAAATACAAAAACCAGTACCAGTACTGTGGTACGTTTTATTCGTATCTTTTTAAAAAATCTTTTTATTTTAGTACCCAAATAGACTCACTTTCCTTCATTGATGGATTCTTCATGAAATGATAATTAATATAATGAAATACCCGGTAAACAATCAGTGTAAGGATCACTGTATAAAAAATCTCCGGTAAAATAATCCGGTATAAATAGGTTCCGAGCCCCAGACGTCCCCTGAGCAGAAACTGCAATGCATAGACAGAAAGTCCGTACAGTAAATCCCCGATACCTGCAAGCATAACCGGAACCTTTATGTCATCATCATAGCAGATCCTGTGGGCATATCCGCTTAAAAAGCCAATATACATATAGATCAGAGCGTAGAAACCAAACACAGAGCCATAGAACATGTCTACCAGAAATCCACAGAAAAATCCTGTCCACAGTCCACTTTTTCTTCCGCGCATCAGCCCCATGGATATACACAGGATCAGGATCAGATTCGGCGTGATAGAACCGATGGATATCACATGAAGAAGAGTACACTGAAGAAGAAAACTGATCAGGATCATAAAAAATAACGCTATCTTACTCTTCATTTGCAGTCGCCTCCTGAGCTGCCTGAGCATTGTCATTAACAGAATCCTGTTTATTTACTGTAATGACAAGTACATTTTTCAGATGCTGGAAATCTACAGGTGTGACAATGGTACCTGTTTTGGTCAGATTGTTGCTGTTTTGTTCCACCTCACTGACGTATCCGATAAACAGTCCCTCTACATATTTCTCACTGATATTGGAGGTAACGATGCGTTCCCCCACTGTTACTTTATTATTCTGGTCATACAACTGGCTGAAGCTTAATTTACCCTCATCGATGAGTTCCAGATCTCCTTCCACCACACAGTTATCCTGTGTGCTGACAGTCATGGCACTGACATTGCTGCTGTCATCGATAATGGAACGTACAGTCGCCCAGTGAGTTCCGACCTCTGTCACGATCCCGACCAGACCTTTATCTGCAAGTACATTATTATCCACACGAATGCCGTCTGCAGATCCCCGGTTGATCATAAAGGTATCATACCAGTTGCCCGGATCTTTGGATATGATTTCTGCAGCAATCTTTGGATATTCGGTATACTGCTGGTCAAGATTATACATCTGCTGTAATCTTACATATTCTGTCTGATCCTGGATCAGTTTATTGTTCTGTTCTGTGAGACTGTCTATCTGTGCCTTTAAATTTTCGTTCTCACTGAGGATTTCTTCTTTATCACGCATACGGTCCTGCATTCCTTTCAGAACTGAACTGATCCGATTGATGCTGTTTTCAAATGGAACGATCAGTATCCCGGCGGCATCCTGCAGCGGTGCAGTGGTTACGCCGGATGAAAAAGTGGCAGCAATACAGCTGACGCAGAAAATCGACATAATGACCAGAAGATGTTTACTTTTTAATTTAATCCTAAAATGTACTTTCTTTTTCAGGTTTTTCATTGATGCACCCCTAAAAATTATAGTTTTCTCTGCGTAACCGGTACTGCCCATTCACGCAGTTCTTTATTTCTGATTATTTTCTCCAGACCTGTAACTGCCGAGGTTTCATAAAAATCTGACAGATTAAAGGTGAATCCTGTATAACTGGCAAGGTATTTATCAATATAAGGAAGTCTGGTACTGCCTCCGGTTATGTAAATCCCCTGTTTCGCAATATGGTAGGAAATCTGGGGAGGAATTCGCTCCAGAAATGTTTTCATCTCTGCTGCAATCTCATTCAGACAGTTCATGATACCGTCATTTACCACATAAGAAGAAATGATTTCTTCTCTTGGCAGTCCGGAAATACAGTCAATTCCTACAACCTTACGTACTTCCTTTTTCGGATCACTGAGACGTCCCATGACCATCTTAAGCCTCTTGGCAGTCCTTGTGCCAATCTGCAGATTATATCTTTTACGTATTTCACTGCAGACAGATTCATTCATCTGTCTGCCTCCCAGCGGTATTTTCCTGCTGATAATGATCTTTCCTCCGGTGATGATCGATACTTCTGTACTCTGTGCACCGATATTTACGATCATATTTCCTTCCGGATCTTTCAGATTGACACCCATGGCAATGGCATCTGCAATGGGTGCCTCTACCATAAATACGCGATTTTTCTTTAACCAGTGACCATTCGCCACATGAAAATATGCCCGTTTCTCAACCGCAGTCATATCCAGAGGAACAGTAAAATACATTGTTGCGCCAAATCCCAGGATATGATCGATCTTTCGGATCATACTGTAAAGAACAATCTCCTGAAGTTCCAGATTAGCGATCATGCCAAATGTCATTGGCGAAGTAACCGTAATATCTGTGGGGGATTTCTCAAACATATCGTATGCTTCATTTCCCATTGCAATGATTGTGTGTCCCTTGGACGCGATCATATTTTTCTCGATATAAGTTTTGTTTCTGAAAAAAGAATAGACTTTTACGGAACTGCTTCCCAAATCTATTCCATATGTTTTCTCAAATAACATATTCTGCCCCTTTGTTGTTGCCTTATTCTGTACATGTATTCCATAATCCTTCTTCTCTGAAGCTGCAGTATCTCTGATCCCCGATCACAATATGATCCAGCAGATGTATTCCCAGCAGTTCCCCCGCCTGATAAATCCTGGCTGTGATCTGTAAGTCATCCGGACTTGGTGTAGGATCACCACTTGGATGATTGTGTATCAATATCAGACTGACTGCATGGCGGCGCAGGGCTTCCATGAAGATTTCCCTTGGTGTTACCAGCGAACCGGTTGCAGTTCCCCGGGTCAGTATCTTATCTCCCAGAAAATGTCCTTTCACATCTGACATCATACAGATCACCAGTTCCTGCTCTTCATGGCGGAGTTCTTCCATATAATAAGCTGCTATGGAGGAGGGATTGTTCATAACTATCTGCGGTCTGGCAGCAGCCTTGGCAATTCTTTTGGAAAGTTCTCCAATGCATTTTAACTGTACTGCTTTTACCTGTCCGATTCCATGAATCTTCATAAGATCCTGTACAGATACATGCATAAGCCCCATAAGGCCGGGATAGGAGGACGACTCCATAAATTTCAGGATCTCCTGTGCAAGTGCCAGTGAATTCTTTCCTGAAGTGCCGCTGCGCAGGATTACTGCCAGCAGTTCAGTGTCATTTAATGAACCCTCACCCTGCATAAAGCATTTCTCATACGGCCGCTGTTCCCTGGGAAGCTGCTTCATAATATTATTTGCATTATTCATAAGTCTGCCTGTGCTCTCTAAAGCCTCTGGGCAAATTGCAAATTATATTCTAGCATAAAAGAGGAGAGATGTACACTCTCCTCTCTGATTTTTATGTGAACTTTATAGTTACTGGGTTACTGTTCACACACCACTGTCCCGCGAGGTGTTTTGGCATGAATATGCCAAAATCCCGAGACATACAAGCCAAAATTCCATTGCCGCA